>MDTD01026551.1_pt1 | contig 41402 bp, 36 predicted proteins | sample 811221 | NCBI WGS metagenome assembly MDTD01 (sample SAMN05326646, study PRJNA326480) | marine metagenome | isolation source: seawater | place: Pacific Ocean: South West | collected 2011
CAGGTACTGTGTTCGTTCTCTCGTGAGGATAGGACTTCAGTCCGTAGCTCACGAAACTTCCCCTAACCTACCGGCTTCAGCCGGTAGTGGTTCAGTTGGCACTGCGACGTTGCTATCCTGATTCCTACACCATCAAAGACAGCAGTTTTCATGACACCCGTGCGCGCGGTTTATTGCTGATGGCTCCCGATGGATTGGTTGATAATAACATTATCGACTACACCTACCTGCCGGGCATTCTCATGGGCAATGAATTCCCATTTGGCTATGCTAATTGGGTTCGGAATATGACTGTCAGTAACAACACACTGACCAATACCATGCTCTACAGCAACATCGGTCCCGACTCACAGGCTGTGGCAGCGATCCAGGTGGGGCATAGTTCCTACTTCCGTTCCAACAATTACGCATGGGGCATGGGCAATGAAAATGTGACGATCATCAACAATGATATTGATACCACCTATGCAGCAGGGATCATGATCAATGGCTTGCTCAATGGTGTCGTGCAGAATAACAGTATCAACCAGTCGCATCTTAAACATGGTGCGGATGCTGGACTCAACAAGAATCTCACCGCGCCCTACGCTATTACCATCATGAATTCGTCAGGCATTACCACAGGCAGCAATGTCGTAACCAATCCCGGGCCATATTATCAAGCAGACAGTATGGATATGGGGGTCTACCCTTGATGAAAATCAACAAGTCAGACTTGGCTTGGTAAACTGTGGGCATGTCTTTGAACCTTGCGCAAACATTGCTTGCCTGTCCACGTGTCGTATGTCATGTGGGTGATGCGCGATATTCCAAGGATCACCAGCTCAAGCAGACAGTGACTCCTTCAGCCAGATTACTGTTGCTGGTTCAAGGCAAGTTGGCATACCACTATCCAACAGGTGTTCATGAATACCGCAGTGGTGATCTCTGGTTAGTTCCTCAACTCATGCGAAGGCATTGGCAGGTGTTGTCCAGATCTGCAAGATTGATTTGGGTGGAGTTTGTTCATCTGCTGCCTTTGCACGTGAACATTTCCAAGCAAGCATTCAAGGCGTCGGAATTGGATACCGTGATGTTCCAACGCATTGCGACTTGCTTCGAAGAAAAAGATGCTTCAACACAGCTGGAGTCCGACAGTTTGCTTGGATCATTGTTGGTGCGATACGCATTGAATGTGCAGCTGGTTACTGATAACAGGCAGGATGGAACACACCCAGCGATTGCTAAAGTGTTGAATTGGTTGTCCAGTCACATGGAAGAACCGGTGGTGATGGATCAGCTCCACCAGCAAGCAAGACTCAGTGCCAATCACTTTCGCAAGCTCTTTAAGCAGACCACCGGGATGAGTCCGACGCAGTATGTTCAAATGTTGCGTTTGCGCAAGGCAAGATATCTGGTTTTAACAACTGACAAGAACATTCAGGAAGTCGGATTCGCATCAGGATACGATGATCCACAGCATTTCTCCCGTCAATACCGACAGTGTTGGGGGGTTAGTCCGATGATGGATCGTTTATCTGCGCAATGAGATGATGTACTGGTGCTATGGCCTGAGGGGGGTGTCCATGTCAGAATATAGGCATGCAAAACAACTACACACCACAGCTCGTTTCCGGTCGTACCATCACTGAACCTGCCAAGACGATTCAAGTCCTTGAACGTTTTGATGTCGCTGTCTTTGGCGGGGGGCCTTCAGGCGTTTGTGCTGCGGTTACCGCTGCGCGAATGGGTCGGAAGGTGATCCTCGTCGAACGTCACGGATTCCTCGGCGGGATGGCGACGGCTGCCATTGTGAATATCTGGCATACCATGCTCGGGATGGACAAGCAGACGCCGATTATTGGTGGGCTTGTTAATGAGATCATCATGGCGCTTAAGGATCAGGGCGCTGCCTATAACCAAAACCAGGATGGTCAAAGTGGCCAGTGGGTGATTGATCCGCATGTCACCAAATTACTGTTTGACAACATCGTCGTACAGTCGGGTGCGAAGCTGCTGTTGCACGCCTGGATTGCGGATGTCATACGTGAGGAAGATAGGATCACTGCTGTACTCGTCGAGACCAAAAGCGGGCGATATGGGATTGAAGCGGATCAGTTTATCGACTGCACAGGTGATGCGGATATTGTCCGGCGTGCTGGGATACAAACTGAGTTGGGCAATGCGACGCATCAGTGCCAACCACCATCACTTTGCTTTCGAGTGGACAATGTTGCCAGGGATGCAGTCCCCCTGCACGAAGCTCAGAGTGCATTGTTCGCTGAGCCGATGGATTACAACGGCGAATATTATCCCTGTTTTTTATGGGGTTCGGTTATGCCCGGTGTCGATGATGAACGGATGCTTTCAGGTGTCCGTGTGCTGAATATCAATGCTGCCGATGCGTTTGATTTTTCACGAAGTGAAGTTGAAGGCCGTCAGCAACTCCAATGGGTGATGCGGAAATTGCGTCAGCTAAAGGGTTGGGGCAGTGCACGTCTGGTGGAGATACCTGCTCAAATTGGTATCCGTGAAAGCCATCGCATTCTTGCCGAACACCAGGTAACCCGTGAAGAAATTCTTACTGGTCATCGTTTTTCAGATACCGTGATTCAAGGCACGTATCCGATTGATATACATCGACCCGATGGGCCGGGGATTACGTTTGAGCGACTTACTGGTATGCGTGATGTGATTGATGGGAAACGCAGAGCCTCAAGTTGCCGTTGGGATGATCAACCGATGGATGCCCCATATCGTGATACGCTTTGCTGGTGTGTGCCTTATCGGTCGCAGATTCCTTTGGGGCTTTCGAATGTGTTGGCAGCGGGGCGTTGTATCGGGGCACGTCACGATTCTGCGGGCGCGATTCGGGTGATGGTCAATGCGATGCAGTTGGGGCAATCTGCAGGTGCTGCAGCTGCAATGGCGCTGACGCACGACGTGCGGACTGTCGATACAAGTGAGCTTAGAGAACAACTCATTGGTCAGAGCGTGCCATTGCTTGAGGTTTAAATGGTAATCGGTTTATGTCTGGTATTTGAAACTGTTGATATGAAGTGATTTTAATAGGTCCAATAAACTGGTTTTGAAAGTTGTAATTTTTTATGTTTTGTATTTGCATAATTGAATTGTAATCTTTGGTGTTCTTTACTAAGAAACTATGTCTCTGTTTGCCTTGTGCATACGATTGTTTGCAATTCTGGAATTAACATATCTGTATTAATCTCATTTCTTATTTGACCGATATAAGGATTTGTGTACTTGTCGCTGTTTTGGATTCGAAATAATCCTGAAGGTTTTGTAATGCAAGTTGAAGAACGAAGTAACAAGTACTTGTGGTGTGTCTATTTGTTGACATTAACCCTTGCCATGATGATATGTGGCGTGGTCGTGGTCTATTATTACCGGACGCAGATGAGCAGTTTTTACGAACGGGCGGATGCGTCGTCGCTTTCTGAAATTGAACTCCAGGAAACAATCTTACGCAAGGAATTGGAAGAAGTCTCCAGTGACATCCGTTTGTTAGCAGTTAACCCTGTCATGCAGAGGCATTTGGATACTCCCAATTCTGAAACGCATCACGATTTGATGGTTCTATGGAAGAGGTTTTTGACGGAACGCGAAAATTATGACCAGATACGTTATATGGATGTGGATGGTAAAGAAGTGATTCGCGTTGACTACAATAATAAAGTTCCGACATGCTTGCCAGAATCCGAATTGCAGGATAAATCCGATGCGCACTATTTCCAGGAAATCAATGCGTTGAGACGAGGCAAGACATTTGTTTCGACTTTGGATTTGAATCAGGAAAATGGTGTTCCTGAATATCCTTTTAAACCAACGGTTCGTTTTGGGATTGGTTTGTATGACAGTCAATCAAAACGTGTTGGCTCTTTGGTGGTTAACTACAATATTCATAATTTTATCAACATCATCAAATCCTCCACGCAAGTAGGGCAAACTCAATTTATGCTCATTAATGCTGATGGGTATTGGGTGATGCACCCCAATTCTGATTTTGAATGGGGGCAATATATTCCAGGCAACAAGGATGTGAATTTTGCAACAATGCATCCTGAAGCATGGAAAATAATGAGCAGTCAAAAGCGAGGTAAGTTTAGCGTCGGCGACGAGGTGTATGATTTTGATACTTTTGATTTAAAGGGGTATCGAAATTTTGTCCGTCCCAAACGCGTTGTGGATGATTCGGTTGCTGATGTGATTGATTACGATACACAGCTTAAGTATGTCGCAGCATTACCAGCGGAAGTGATTCAGGGATATAGGAAGCATGTTTACAATGAGTGTTTGCTGATTATCATGTTTTGGTTCGTCTTGGCTTTGCTTCCCAGCTGGGGGTTGGCGTCATTTGTTGTGGGGCATTATCACGAGAAGACACTTCTCTCTCGTCACGCACATTTTGACAGTGTGACAGGATTGGCTAATCGAGTTTTGTTTAATGAACGCTTTGAGCATGCACTGCAAATGGCTGAAAGATATAGCCGTATCTGTGGCTTACTGTATATTGATCTGGATGGATTTAAGCAGGTTAATGACGAATATGGTCATTACATCGGTGATGAATTACTCGCTTCGGTTGCGACTCGGATGTTACAGTGTGTGCGAAAGACAGATACAGTAGCTCGCATCGGCGGTGATGAGTTTGCAGTTCTACTGACGGAGTTGAATTCAAAATCCGACGCCATGATTATTGGCGAGAAAATTGTCTCGCGTATGTACGACCCGGTTTCAACAACCAAAGGACCGGTGAATGTTGGCGCATCCATTGGTGTGGCTGTCTATCCTGATGATGGCCAGGATACGGAAAACCTAACAAAGCTTGCGGACAAATTTATGTACAACAACAAACGGGCACGCAAGCTGAATCTTGGTGTGCCGGTCGTTAAGGAAGCGAGTTGACTTGTTCCAGTTGTGATCTATTTTTCAGCTTTGAGATTTAACACTGCCTGATGTGCGGTCTTTCGCAGAAAAGCAGCGTAATCTGGATCCATTCCCTCAGGTACGTAGCTGTTGTCTACGACACTTTCATTAAATAGCACTTCAAACCAGACACAGCCAATGAGATAGCGGCCATTTTTACCTGCATGGTGTCCATCCATGTGGATTTTGTAGGTGCCGTCCTTCTTGTTCTTGCGCCAGAAGTATCCAGTATGCAGCGAATGGTCTTGTGCAGGAAGATTGGGATGTTCCAACTTAGATTTGTCGACTTCAACAGGCTTAAATCCCCACTTTGGATCAATGTCTGCAAGGTACATCGCATCACCACTGGGGAGAATGCCGATGTTCAATTCTTTGGCAATGGTGTGATAGGCATGGCGGACTTGCTCGTACATGACTTGATGGGTGTGCGGTTCCTTACCTTCGTTTGATGGCTTGAAGCGGGGGTCATCCACGCGGTAGGCCCAGATTTGTTGAAGCAGAATTTTGGCTTGTGGTGCATGCTTGGTGATATAGCTGTGAAGGTTCTGGGCATAGGGATGATAGGTTGAAAGGTCGTGACTTTTCCAGCTGACTTGTTGGATGGTGACATAGTCCCACTGATCTTTGGTGAGTTGATCTTTGAGACTGGCCTTACCTCCCATGTAGGGTTTGCCGGACTTGTCGGTTGCACCTGCTTCGAAGTTTTCAACATGCTTCCAGTGACGTTCCATGGTGCAGCCGCCGAGATTGGCACGGGCATAGATGAGTTTGTTGCCGGAGGCCTCGGTGATTTTAGGCAGGTACGACAGGGCGTTATCTGCAAAGCTGTTACCCACCGTCAGTAGCTTGACGGTCTTACCTTGAGCCAATACCAAAGTCGAAAATGTGCAAAGCAACACAGCGATTAACAAGGGGCGTATACGCATGGATCAGACTCCTGATGGTGAAAAGCGTCCAGGTCGGACAAGGGTGAGATATTTAACATCTTAAGAACAATAGGACTTTTTCTCAATCTCGCATGTTTCATATCCACATTGAACCAGTTTCTTGAATGACCTGATATCATATGCACATGGTGTTGATGCGTATTGCTAATTTAGGCTCAATTATTCTGGATCAGGTTGCTGGCTTTGGGCAGTTTGCTCGTTTTTGTTTAGCAACCATGAAATGGCTGTTCCGTGGCGTGGGCCGTTGGGGGCGATGGAATCTGCTGACGCCACAACTCTTTTCCATTGGTACACGCAGTATTCCTGTGATCATGCTCCTGGGGCTGTTCATCGGGATGGTGCTTGCGATTGAAACCTTTGAGCAGTTCGATGCCTTTGGCATAGCCGATAGTCTTGGTGCGATCATCAATATCTCCGTGGTCAAGCAGATCGGCCCTGTCCTGGCTGCGGTAATGCTGGCCGGGCGCGTTGGTGGGGCAGTCAGTGCTGAGCTGGGCACCATGCATGTCACCGAGCAGCTTGATGCATTGCGTGTGATGGGATCGGACCCCATTGCTTATCTTGTCGTTCCACGTGTGATTGCCTGCGTGGTCATGATCCCGGTGATGACAGTAATCAGCGACATCATGGGAATCTTTGGTGGCTATCTTGTCACCGTACACGGATTCGGCGTCAACGGACCAAGTTACTGGCAACGCTCTGCGGACTTCGTGGGGGGGTGGGACCTGTCTGTGGGACTGACCAAGAGTGTTTGCTTCGGCCTGGCAATCGGTTTGGTCAGTTGCTACAAAGGCTTTCACTGTAAAGGTGGTGCCGCAGGTGTCGGTAAGGCCGCAACCGATGCCTTTGTCAGCAGCTTCATGGCGATCATCATCATTAACTTTATCCTCGCGAAATTTCTAAATGACATGTATCCAATTCTCTTTGGGCATGAGTTTATCACCGCATTTTGATGAACAACCTTATGATAAAAAATGCCTTCTCCGCAAAATCTGTGGGTGATGGTGTTTGCTAGGTGTAGGTTTGCATGCCAGGGAGCTTGCGCTCCCCGGCCCCCTTTGCCAGTTCATAGAATCACCGTAAACCGGTTGGTTGGTTTAAGACAAACAAGGCATCGGCTCATGGTGGCGAGTTGCACCGATGAAATATCACGTCGCCTGATGCCATGAACGTCACACGTCTGTCCCAAGTGCGGCCACGCTGGCCACTCACCGGTTGACCACGCTGCGGAAGCCTCCGGACATCCCCGGACACAGACAGAAATTCGCAGGGCTGGGTTCCGTGGGGCTTTCGGAAATTTTCTGGCTTCCGGGGCTGGGGCCGAGGCGTACAGGTCTCGTGTAATTGTCAGTTGCGATTAATCGACTTGTATTAATGTCAGGAAGCGATAAGTCAGGCGTCCTTTACTGATAATTCGCAAATAACCTTTGTCAACGTTGAGGGTCAAGATCGCTGGTTGATCTTTCTTGAGAGTTACTTCCTGTTGTTTTGTGCCGGTGTCGATGGTGACAATGGTGTTTCCCGGTCCTTCAGCTGCGAAACTTATTTCATAGGTCCCAGGATGAATGTCACATCGGAAGCTGGTGTTGTAAGTGTTCACGCCGTTGCGTTCCAATGGATTTTTCTTCCAGTGTTTGAATTCGTTATTTTCTGCTGGCTTGTCTTCAAAACCAACGCCATTGTCCTTGGTGTAGACTTGCTCTGCAGGGACTTTCTGGAAGGTTCGCATTTTCCCGATGTTGACACTTTCAGTTTCCAGGTTGTTCCCAAAGTCGTAAAGATAAGCTTGTTTTTGAGCAAGTGCTTCACGGGAAGCTTTGCGCTCTGCACGTTTTGCCTTGTTATTTTCACGGAGTTGGTTGAGCTTGCTGTTGTTGGCGAAATCACTGATATACAAGGGGAATTCGGTGAGTTGCAAGTCTTTGGTGCTTGTGACTTTTCGGGTCATGCCAAAGGCGTCAGTGACGGTTGCGCTGCCCAGTTCAAGGTTCAGCGTTGCTTGGTCGGTGATGGCCCATGCGGTGAGCAGGAGTTTGCCATTGCGGTTCCATGTGTAGGCCCATGTGTTGTCGCTGTCGAGTTTGATCTGCTGATCCGGCGTGGCCTTATCGAGTTGGCGGATGAGTGTGGCATAGCTGTACCAACTGGGCCGACGGGTCAGATCGTTTCGCAGGACACCGGCCGCGGCATGCTGCGTGGGAGTCGAGCCGGACTCACGGTAGACGATGACTTTGTCAAAACCATTGTGCAGCGAGATCATCACGACGCGGGGCAGTCGGGCGGATTGGGTTCGTTCATTGGTGCCGATGGGACCGCCTGTGTCATAGCCTGTTTCTGTGAGCCAGATGGGGATGCCGGGTTTGTTACGGTCACGCCATTCGACGGTGCGTCGGACGTGTTCGTCGTATGCGACGCTCATGTCAGATGAGTTGTTGCTGTCATGGGTTGAAATTTCCGGTGGTGTCCGGCCGGAGTAGAAGTGGACGCTGAGCATGTCGGTGTAGTCGATGGGATGCGTGCCGTCTTCATAGGTGTAGGTTCGCAATGAGTCGATGGTTTCACAGGTCATGCCTGCAAAACCAAGGCTTGCGACTTTGGCATCGGGGTCGGCCTTTTTGACAGCGATTGCGCCTTCTTTGTAAATCTCATAGAACTGATCCATCGTGCCTGACCATGCACCCCATGTGGGGAGATTGCGTCCTCGGAATGGATTGAGGTTGGGTTCGTTGCCCAGTTCGAACCAGCGGATTTGGTTTTTGCCGGAGACTTTATCGGCGGTGAGGAGTTTGCTGGATTCGATTTTTTTGCTGCCGTATCGGGCGACGGTTTGATAGGCAAACTGGCCATACAGTTCGGGGCTACGAGGGACACGCGAGAGCGCCATTTTGTCTTTGAGTCCTTCGACAGGATCAGAGGCCCATTCGGGCGTGAGAAACATCATGGGGATGACATTGATTCCTGCATCGGCATAAGTTTGCATCGCATCATCAATATCCAGACTCCATGGCTTGGGGCCAGGATTAAAACTGTAGGTGTCGGGGGCGGGGCTGACCATTGGCCATTTGAAGTTCTCAAAACGAACCCAACCGATACCGAGCTTGGCATGTTCTTTGGCCAGGAACCAACGTGATGCGTTTAAGCCAAATTGCGAAGATGCATGGGGCTTGAGCTGTGCCGGTTCACAGAATAGTTCCTGCCCCGAAAGGGTGATCTGATCACCTATGCCAACTCTTGCAACCAACATGTACGAACCGGTTTCCAGTGGTTTGTCCAAAGGGACTGTCAGCACCCGGTAACCTAATGCCGGGACTTCCACGGTTTGTTTGATGTCTGCTATCGTTTTGCCGGTAACGGGAATGTCAGTGGATTCGTCGGCCATGCCATCGTAAATCCTCAGTGAGGAGGGCATGCGGATCGCGTTGGCCAACTCACCGTTGTTGTGATAGTGAAGCTTGATGTAGCGAGCCTGGAAAGGGGTTTTGACGTTGAAATCCTGTTTGCCCCATTTTTTGTAAAAGTCGATATTCTGCAAGTCCGCGACTGGTGAGTATGTCTTGCCATCCATGGATGTGAGGACGTTGACTTTGGCGACCCAATTGGCATCGCCACTTTCCCATTTCATGGCAGTGATCTTGCGAGCTTTGTCGAGGGTGATAATCTGCTCAGCTGTGTCCCATGTTTTTTTGCCACTGTAGCCGGTGCCTGCTGCGGTATTGACGTTCCCATCGGTGAGGGTGTTGGTGCCAATAGTCTTGCCTGCGGCAATGGTGACACTGCTTGCCAGTGTCGCATGGTCGCGTCCGAGTTTGCCATCAGGTAAATCCAGATCAGTCAGGTGCGGGTTTGTTTGAAGCTTGAGCTGAACCTGTACGTTGGCGGTCTGACGTTTGGGATTGGAGAACACGAGGGTGGCAGTCGCCTGCTTGCCCAGTTCAATGTCTGCTGCGCTGTTGAGTTCTACGGAGACGGCTGCGTTGGGATCGATTTGATCCATGACATATTCAGCTTCAAGTCCATCGACCACCAAATGGGTCGGGCCGGCCTTGGAAACGAAGTAGGCCATGTGAATCCCCTTGATCGGCAGATCAAGTTTGCTGTCATGGTTATTCTGCGGGTAGGTCTGTTTCCATTGACCCTCTGTCAGCGACACGGAGATGCGCTTCCAGCCTTGCCAGTTTGCAGGTTCCAGACTGGTGAGTGATTCACCTTTGTTGTCATAGACCTGAAACCCCAGTGTCTTGATGGCATGACCTTCTGGAAGATAGACCCAGCACGACAGTGCATTGGCATGACCGGGATAGATATTTTTGAATGTGAAGTCACCCTTGCCACCACCGCCCAACGCAACGAGGTTTAACGCAATGGCATTGGGGCCAACTTTGGCTTCGACACCTGTAGCTAACGTGGCGGACGCGTCAGAAGCATGGTACTTGCCTGCAGCGATGGCAGTTGGATTCTCCAATGCACTAAGCAGCCGCGTTTGCATGTCTGCCGCTTGACTGGTGATAGGTATGAACAGGAGGCTTAGGATTAAGGATGCAAGAGTCACATGTAATTTCATGTGTGGCCTTTCAACTGATGGTGTTGCGTCGTGTGGTTATTTGAAACTGTTTAGCGTTGATACACAAACGGCCGAACACCACGGTGGCATTCGGCCGTATTTTTTGTCAAGTGTTGAAATTAATACTCGCCTAAAGCAAAGTCACCATCACTCGAAAGGTAGGTAATACCATTGAGGAACGTACCGATTCGGCGATAACTGTGTGGTGATGAGCCGTTGTAGCTGCCGTTGGCTGCGGAGATACAACCACTGTTTGTTGTGTACGCATCCATTCCCACTGCTTTGGCGTGGCCGTCGAGGAATGCGACTGGTCGGGGGCCTTTATTGTGCCATGTTGCACCACCGTTAGTTGTACTGCCTCCGTTGATACGCGCTGTTGAGCAGAATTGAATGGGGACACCAGACGGTCGAGCGAAGAAACCCAAGTTATAGACGGGTAAATTGTTTGATAGGTAAGGTGCATATTGGGTTCGCCAATGGCTGTATAGTCCTGAATAGGTGTTGACCGTGTCCAGGCTATGGGATGTTGGATTTTCACGATGGGCATAACGTGAGCCACCGTTTCCTGCATCATCTTCGGTCTTGAACATCGGAGATGCTGGGCAAAGGAATACACCACCGGTGACGGTACGTCCATTGGCTCCACCCCAACCTTCGGGGCGATTGCATTTGCCAAGTAACCCAGCTTTGGTCAATACCTCTTCAAGACCTGTATTTTCAAAACTGCGTCTTCCTCTATTTTCAGGATCAGACGGCATGTAGTCTTTGTTATTGCCACCCCACATGATCATGGCCATCCCGATCTGGCGGACGTTGGTCGTGCATTGTGAAACACGAGCCGCTTCACGAGCTTTCCCCAAAGCTGGCAAGAGGATCGAAATCAACAACGCCACAATGCTGATGACAACCAATAATTCAATAAGTGTAAAACCGTTGCAAGTTGATTTTATAACCGACTGTTTGGGCTGGGGCTGTCTCATGTTGGTTTTCCTGGTGGCGGACAGGGGATATAATATTGAGCAACAGTTGCTTTATGTGTAACTTTAGGCACAATAATTGTGACGTCAACGACAAAATTGCGACACTATTGTTTGAAATTGCGACAGGCACCCCAATAATGCAGCGACCTTTAATCCATGTTCAACTTCAATTCGACACCCGATGCGGTCGTGATATCGCCCGTGGCATCATTGCCTATGCTCGCCAATACACACAATGGCAGTTCTCACATGTGGATATGCATGAGACTTTGGTCCTCAATGCACAATCAAGTGGTGTGATTGGACAGTTCTATCTGCCTGAAAGTTATAGTGTTGTGAATGGTGCTCAAATTCCTTTAGTCAAAGTCGGCCAACAATCGCCCAATGTTCAGGTTCCATTGGTAGCGTCAAATGATCGAGCTATTGGCCACATGGCAGCAGAATATTTCCTCTCGCTGGGGCTGGAGCATTTTGCATTTGCCAGTGGTGGACGTTGGCCATTTGCACAAGAACGGTTACAAGGATTTATCAATGAAATAAACAATAAATCTCACTGTTCGACAAAGTTATTCTTCGGGACTGCTGAAACTAAAGTCCAGATTCCAGACTATGAGCAGAAAATGATTCAATGGCTAAAGAGCTTGCCCAAACCATGTGGCATCTTTTGTGCGAACGATTCGGCAGGAATTGAGCTGATACGACTTGCCAGAATATCCGGTCTGCGCATACCAACGGATATGGCTGTCCTGGGTGTCGACGATGACGAGATTTACTGTGAGTTTTCAGAAATACCACTCTCAAGCATCGTTCAACCCTTGTACACGATTGGCTATGAAGCAGCTCGTCTCATGGATCTGCATTTGAAAGATCCTGATCGTAAACCACAGACCATTCGATTGCCACCGGTGAAAGTCGTCCGCCGTGCTTCTTCGGACATGCTCGCGTTGGATGATGCGGATGTTGCCAAAGCATTGCGGTTGATCCGAGACAATGCGACACGCGATATCAATGTCGCATGGGTCGTTAAGCAATGGTCAGTCAATCGCCGTTCGTTGGAACGCCGCTTCGTCAAACTCGTGGGACATAGTCTGCTTGATGAAATTCATCGGGTACGTTTTGAACACGCCAAGTCATTGCTTGCTCAAACCATGATGAGTCTCAAAGAAGTGGCAGCAAGCAGCGGGTTCTACGACGCCCGATACATGGCCACATGCTTTAGGCAAAAGCTGGGGATCAGTCCGTCGGACTACCGCAAACAATTCGCGCGATGACGTGGGTAGACGTGAGACACCATCACTTAATGTGTCCAAGATTTTCAATCTTCAAATTCACAGCGCGAGTGCCGAAGTCCAACTTCAGCAATCGACACACGGCATGACGATTGGCGAACTCGTCATCGCCCAATGTTGCAGTCGCCAGTGTTGCATCCCATGTAATCTGCCAGCGGTGTCCGCGGTATTCACCAACGAGCTTGCCATCTTCCAATATCAGTTTGCTACGTGACATCCCGTCGGTTACCAGCACAGGAATTTGATACACAACCCCATCAGCAGCTTTCTCTGCGACTTTGATTTGTGTAGCGATTTGAACCACGTCCGGCAACACCGTGAGTGTTTCGCTGATCGCACTGTGGCTCTCATCGTGCTTGTAATCCAGTGTTAAACGTACTTTCTCCGGCGACTGCTCGTGAACCGTGGTGGTATGTGTGACCTGGCCTTCTGAAAAAGATGCAAGCGAAATACGCTGGTCCCCAGCCAACCACGTCGGCGCAATGGCGATCGGCTGTTGGGTATGTTTTACACCTTTGGCAAAGACATACTTGGGGTGATGCGTAAAGGGCATGCTCAGGATCATCTCAAAAGGAGAACCGGCAAAATGAATCCGGCCAATACCTGTTGCATCGTGATTGAAATCTGCCACGGTGTCGATTTCAACATAGCATCCACGGGTGACCGCAAACACCTTGTTAAACGCTGGCGTAAGTTCCAGGGCATAACCACCTAACTCCGCCGGAGTTGGAGCCTCGGCAATCGTGTCATCGGCATACAACGCAGCAAGTCCAAGGAATGACGAGGTCAGCAATGTGTAGACCGAGTACTGACCATAGCCATCAATACCATGACGTAAACTGGGATCAAAACCATTTTTGATATGACGCAACGGCTGCATCTGAGTAAGCCATCGTTGCGTCGCCATCGCACTTAAATGAGCCTGTCGCTTAAACGCGCCCGCCAGTTTAGGATTGGATGTTTTATACCGTTGGGCTTCAAGTTCAAACATCGCACTGAGAATGATTTCCTGAAATTGAAAACCACTTGAGCGACCGCCATAAGGCACAAAGCCATCGGCCTGGGAAAAGAGCAGGGCGGTCAGACACCCGCGACGTTGCAGTTCCACATACGTCTCGCGGAGTTTACTTTCAAAGCCATACGCCAATGGCGTGGTGAATTGCAGTCGTGTTGTAATGTCATACGTGATGGGATCGCCCGGATCACGATACATGCCAAATTCGGTCATGTGGTCCAGTTGCGGTCCCATGTACATGTCAAAATATTCACGTCCCCAAAGAAACGGTCGATCCTTGGGGCCAAGGTTCTCCATTTCACGCAATGCTTCGCCGCCCGAAGCATAGATCGCCCAGTTGTGCAGTTCGTGGAGTTTCTTGCCATGCGTTGGATCAACAAAAACATAGGTCTTTTCGCAGTCGAGTTTGGATAGATCACTTCGCCATGCTTTTTGGACTTCCGGGTCAGCAATGCCCGTTAAGCACATGTCAGCCGTCATCAATTCACGCGTCCAGAAGTCCGGTGACATGTCCTTGGCTTGACCATTACCCAGTCGTTTGCAGCAGTAAGCCATCGACTTGCAAACAGTCTCCAGATATTCCGTGCAGCGTCCGTAAGCAATGAGTACCGCAGCGGAGGAGACAAAGCGGGGCGTCGTCTGTTTCCATTCTTCACCGGTCACCGGGTCGATCACCGCGCCTTTTTCATCCACCCAGTCGATCGCCATCCGCACAATGCGCTCAGACAAATCCAGATACAATTCACGGGTCGCACCGGTCGCCTGGTAGTCACTTGGCGAAGCTTGTTGTAACAGCGATTCAACTTTGCCTTCCAAGGGATAGGGGGCAAACCCATTGTCAGAAAGATCAACGGCTACCGGTGAAAACGGTTTGATATTCATAGCAGACACCTGTGCATGACCGGGGGCGCATAACGCGAAGACCACAGTCAATAAAACTGAAACTTGCAGAATAGCGGATAGGGGATGCGTACTCATACGCCGGGCAAGTTTAGCGGATTTACTTGTCTTGTGGGTGTCCGTTTGGCATTTGGTTGGAAATTACAAAAGAATGCTATTTATGTTCATTAAATCCAAGTTCACGTTCAATGGCATCACTACTGTACAGGTTTGCCATTGCTTTGCCGGGTTGTGAGAAATAATTCAAATCCACATCCTCACCCCACCAACGCTTAAGTACTACAGCAGTATCCGACTCGACCCATGCGGTTTTGCTGACGGTGTTGAGTATGCGGACGCCGGGTTTGTATTTGGATTCCACTGCCAGTGTGAATGCTTTGACCGCCTGGCTGCGGCTTAGCAATGTAAGACTCGCAGCGGCCCATTTGTAGATGTCACAAGACTTGACCTTTGCTGGTGGATTCTCATCAGGATAGATCGCTGACAATCGCAGGTTGATCACATCCGTCTGCGGATTCTGCATGTGCAGATATTTCGTCACTTCTTCCATGAGATATTTTGATACGCCATATCCATCACGATCCAGACAAGGATGCTCATCATCAATTGGCAGACACACCGGACGGAATGCCAGACTTTCCACGCCAACGAGCGCAATGGAACTTGCATTGACGAACTTGGTACACCCACGGTCAATGAGGTATCGCATCAGACATCGCGTACCTTCGACGTTCACCAGAATGCCTTCACGTTCAAGGCATCCGCCGGTGACTGCTGCAAGGTGGACCACCGCATCAATCTGATGCTTGTCGAGTTGGCGAAGGTCTTCAAAGTCCGCGAAATTGCCGACGTAATGTGTCTGGTTGTCGGTGGTTTGTATTTTTTTTCGACCGATGGTGATCACGTGATGACGTTGAGATAGTTCGTCTCGCAAGGCCGTAGCCAGAAAGCCGCTACCGCCGGTGATGAGTATGGTGGACATGATAAAGTTCCTGATTTTTCGAGTAATAATAGGTTACGACCAGTCAATCGTGACGCCGATGATGTCTTTGTCGCCACGGTTGATTCGGTCATACATGCCTGGACTTTGATCCGCTTTGATGCGATGAGTGATTAATTTATCCCATGGCAAAATGCCTTGGCTCATGTGTTTGATCACCGCATGTCTAAAGGGCAGGTAACCGTCGTCACATGGGAAGAATGTTTTAAGGCGTTTGCCATGGGGGACGAGGAATTTGAAGTTGATAGGCGCTTGGCCGTAGTTACCTTGCCAGACAAATTTGCCATCACGTTTACATAGCGACAGGGCAGTATCCACCAGTGTTGGGATGCCGGTACATTCAAAGACGACATCCGCACCGCCTTGAGAGATTGTATTCAGTTGGGTTAATGCATCAGTTTTTGCAGCATTGATCAATACGTCCGCGCCCATGATTTTTGCCATTTGCAATTGTCTATCCTGCACGTCGATGGCAATGACTTTGCATCCTCGCATGGAGCAGGCAGCAATCACGCCCTGGCCGATGAGTCCGCAGCCGTAGACGACCACGGTGTCCTCGAGTTTGGGCTCTGACATATCCACGCCGTAGTATCCCACAGCAGGCATGACGAACATGCTCGCTTGTTCCATGGGCGCGTCATCTGGGAGGATGCCCGCGCCATGTGTGCCTCCGACGGTGGTGATGATGTGCGAGCAGTGCGTGCCTGTTACCGGCGAAACGTCGGTGCCGTCTTCAAGTTTCAGGGGGACATTACCACGCACAAAAACCTTGTCGCCGACTTTGACATCGCTGACTTGTTCGCCGATCTGCTCGACGATACCGGTCGCCATGTAGCCGGTGACGATGGGGAATGGACCCCATGAAATTTTATTGCGGATCAGGGCGAACTCCGTACCAATGCTCACGCCCGAGTAAGACGTCTTGAGCATGATCTGATCCGGCCCGAGCTTCGGCAGGATGACGGTCTTAAGTTCAAATGTCTGATCCTGATCACATACCAATGCGGTGGCTTGCATGCGATGTCTCCTGTGATGAATAGGTATTGATGTCGTTTATGACACTATAGATCAGTAAATTGATTTTAAAATGGGGTAAATATGACTGTTTGTTAGTCTATAATGATATTAATGGCTCGGCCCTCAACAACATGGCTAACTCGGATTGCGCCCTGCCCAAGTGCAGAGCCTGATGGTTTTCCCATCGGCGGACTTTGCGGGCAAATGGATACATCGGCCGGCTGGGTTGAACCCAATCGTGTGATTTATGATCACCAGTTGGTTCTATTTGAACGCGGACACTATCGGCTTCTCGTTGATGATATGGGTTACGATTGCCCGGAGCATAGTTTCATCATCATCCCGCCGGGGCATTGGCATACCACCACATGCCTGGAAAATGGCCGTCGAAGCTATGCACATTTTGATTGGCAATATCAACCTGCCAAACCCAATACACCGGTGATGACTTTTCATCCAGCAAGACCCAAACGTCAACGCTATCGCCATGCACCGGACTTTGTGCCCAATGGCGTAATCCATGGTGCAGTGTCATCACCTTTAGTCTGTTTAGAGTTGATGACGCGATTGAGTCTGATGCTTGGCAATGATCAAACTCACGAACGTTTGGCAGGGCGGGGCGTGTTACTTGAACTGCTTATCCGACTACTCGATTCGCACGAACAATCGACACGTCCACAAAATCGACAGGCAATCCTGGCCCACAAAGTCCGCTGTCTGTTGGATCAAACCATGTCCCAGCAAGCAGGCAGCATCGCCATCCGCCCGTTACTTGCGAGCATCGGTCACAGCTACGAACACCTTGCCCGTGTTTTTTGTCAACAATATGGTTTGACTCCCATGGACTACGTGCAGTCGATTCGCATCGAACGTGCCAAGCATTTGCTAAGACACACCGATGATAAACTCACCGCCATCGCCCAAGCCGTCGGGTACCAGGATGCGATCTATTTTTCCAGACTTTTTAAACGCCTCACCAATATGACGCCTGGAACCTACCGCAAAGGTTGAAACTCCTAATCACATTGATGCTTCTGCCATGTCTATAGCTTTGTTCTGTTTCTCATCATCAAAACAGGCTGAGTCATGATGAGCGTAGGAGATGATGTGGTCGCCTGCTTGTTGGTGTAACAGCAAAGCGATCAGGGCGGTCCATCCGGTTTGGTGGGATGCGCCAAGACCTTTGCCACTGTCAGCATGGAAGTATTCGTGGAAGAAGACAGTGTCTTTGAACTGTTCGCTATTAGCCAGTTTGTTTAATCCAAGATTGCAGGGGCGTACCTTGTCGGCATTGGGAAGGAACAAGCCAGTTAAGCGTTGGCAGAGTAAGTCTGCGATTTGTTTGAGGGTGTGTTTGTTACCTGAACCGGTGGGGTATTCGACTTTGAAGCTCTTACCATAGAAGTGATGGTATTTATAAAGTGCTTCGATAAACAGATAATTGATTGGCATCCAGACCGGGCCACGCCAATTGCTGTTGCCGCCGAACATGGAGGTGTCGGATTCACCGGGGGTATATTCGACGCCAAACGTTTTGTCTTCATATTTGAGCACATAGGGATGCTCTTTGTGATGAATCGAAAGGGAGCGAATACCAAACGGACTTAAAAATTCCGACTCATCGAGCATGAGTTTAAGCATGCGTTCAAGACGATTTTTGGATGGGATAGCCAGCAGACGATGTGCGTCGTTGGTGGTTGAATCATCCGACTGCATGTAGGTGACATAGCCTGCCAAGTCCTTGCGGTAGGTTAAAAACCAATGAAGTCGCTTTTTGAATGCCGGTAGTTTGTCGATGGCTTTCTGTTCAATCACCAGCACTGCTGATAACGGCAGCAAACCGACAATTGACCGCACCGGCAGGGGGATGTCCTTTTCCTTGGTATGTAGTTGGTCACGATACAGTCCTAATTCTTCATCCCAGAGTCCGCCTTTGCCTTCGTGGTTAATGGCATCGCAGACATGCACGAAGTGTTCGAAGAATTTGGTGGCCATGTCTTCGTAGACTGGGTCATGCACAGCAAGTTCCATGGACATCCACAACATGTTGGCACAGAAAAAACTCATCCATGCCGTGGCATCGGCTTGTTCGAGTTCACCGTCGACGGGCAGGTAGGAGCGATCAAAGACGCCGATGTTGTCGAGCCCCAGGAATCCGCCGGAGAAGATGTTCTTGCCGTTGTGGTCTTTGCGGTTGACCCACCATGTGAAATTCAAAAGCAGCTTCTGGAAGCATCGCGCCAGGAATCCGTAGTCGGACTTACCGGTGCGCTGGGCATCCATTTCGTAGACTCTGCGACAGGCCCAAGCGTGTACTGGTGGATTCACATCACTCAAGTCCATCTCGTATGCAGGCAGGTGCCCGTTGGGATGCATGTACCATTCACGCAGGAATAACAGACATTGCTTTTTGGCAAAGTCGGTATCGACCTGTGCCATGGGCAGCATATGGAACGCTAAATCCCAAGAGGCATACCATGGGAATTCCCACTTGTCGGGCATGGAAATGATGTCACGGTTAAACAGATGCTTCCATTGATGATTGCGACCCCACTGCCGACCTTCGGGAGGTTGGACAATCGACGGATCGCCTTGTATCCAGTCTTCGACAATGTAGTGATAAAACTGTTTGCTGAATAACAATCCCGCATAAGCCTGGCGTGCGATGAGTTGGTGATCCTCGGGCATCTCCTTAGGCAAGATGGATTGATAATATTCATGCAGGTCTGCGCGACGCTTATCCATGATCTTGGTGAAGTCATCACCCAGCACGTCGGAGACAACTTTGTTGGATCGCTGTAAACGCAGACGCAGTTTGATTGTCTCACCTGCTTGTGCGGTCAATTCGTAAACTGCTGCTGCTTTGGTTCCCTGTTGCGTTGGATTGACAGCATTTTTTTTGCCATTGACGATGTAATTGTGAAAGGCGTCTTTGACATATCGCGTTGAATTGCTTTGAGCAAAGAGCTTGCTCATGTTGGTGTGATTGTCGGTAAACAAGGTCACCGGGCGTTTGTTGTCTGGCGTATTGGGGAAGCTTAATTCAAATCGGCCCAGGGTTTGATGCTCAGCGACGAAGCGACTTTTCTGTTCATACAGGTACGGCTTCATCGTGCAGCCTTCGTGCTTGCATTCCCAACTCCACGTATTGCGGAACCACAAGGTGGGCAGCAGTGTCAGCGTTGCAGTCTGCGGTCCTTTGTTGGTGATGGACAGTTCGATGAGTATGTCGTTTGCGCTTTTCTTGCCATACTCTGCGGTGATTTCCCAATAGCGGTTGTCATCAAAAAGTGCAGTGTCTGACAGCTCGTATTCAGGTTGGTTTTTGCCGCTTTCGACAGCTTTCTTGACCATGTGGCTATAGGGGTATTCGTCCTGCGGGTAAAGGTAGGTGGACTTGCAATAGCTGTAGGTTGGAAGCGCTTCATCGTAGCTGTAATATTCTTTGACGTCTTCGCCGTGATTACCTTCGTGACCGTTGGTACCGAAGTAGCGTTCTTTGAGGATCGGGTCTTTGCCGTTCCACATCGCCAGTGCAAAGCAAAGTCGACATTCACGATCGGTAAAGCCCAGGATGCCGTCTTCACCCCAGCGGTAGGCTCGGCTGCGAGATTGGTCATGGGTGAAGTGATCCCAGAAATTCCCGTCTGCAGAATAATCTTCGCGCACCGTCCCCCATTGGCGTTCAGCCAGATACGGTCCCCATCGTTTCCAGTTTTCCGTGCGCTCTTGCGACTCTTTAAGGCGGTTTGCTTCTTTTGTGGTCATGAGGTGTGCCTGTATTACTGCGTCAACGTTCGAATTACACGCCGCTGCATGTCCGAATATGATAATGCAAGAGTCGTGCCAAAGGGGGAGTTGCTGATAAGTTTCGTAACATTGGAATAACTGGCAAGGTTTGCATGCTATTCCAATATGACACAGCTTACTCCCACAATCGTCGAACCTTTGCCGCAACAGCGGGTCGCAATACCTCAGCCAACACATCATCTGGATTGTCTTGATGTCTGGGGTGGGAGTCGGCGGATCAATCGCAAAGCTTACGTCACCGGCATGAATGTCTGGGTCAGTAGTGAACCGGCATCAGCAGACCGAGGAGGCGATCTGTATCTGATATCCATGTGCGGGGGTGCGAAAATATCACGCTTTCTCCTGGCTGATGTCTCCGGGCATGATTCGGCAGCAGCGGACGTGGCGGACGATTTTCGACACATGCTTCGCAAGCACATCAACAAGCAGGATCAAACCAAACTTGCTGTCGCATTGAACCGTGATTTTGAAAAAGAAAATCTCGCCGGGCGCTTCATCACTGCACTGATTGCAACCTATATCCCAATGACTGGGCATCTGGTGATGTGCAATGCCGGACACCCGCGGCCGCTGTTGTATCGTGCTGCGGATAAGCGTTGGACCTATCTGGATGCCGAACATCACCCGCAAGATGACGTCCCTCGAAACCTACCCATTGGCGTGATCCCGGATACGGATTACCTGCAGTTTGCAGTGCATCTGGATACCGATGATTTGCTTTTGACGTACACCGATGGCGTGACTGAATCCAGGCCCCAAGGGGGCAGAATGCTTGGCGAAGCGGGATTGCTTGACATGGTCTCAACACTTGATGTGAGTGACGCTGCTGGGATACTCGATCAACTCACACGTCGCCTGCATGCCTTTACCGGTGGGGTAATGGATCATGATGATGTGACGATGATGCTCATGTCCCCTGATGGTGTTCAGCCTAAACGCCAACCACTCACCAAGCAGTTTAAGGTCTTGGGGAAAATGATGGGCGTAATCGGGTGAGCATTAATTTGCTTGATTTCGAAATCGTGTTGGAGCCATGCCACACACGGTTTTGAACTGTCTGCTAAAACAGAATACATCGTTATATCCAAGTTCCTGAGCCAGTGATTCAATGCTGATGTCGGTTTCGAGCAGTAGATGTTTGGCTTGTCCGACACGATGTTCGATGCGGTATTGCTGCGGACTTTTCCCAAACTCTCTGGCAAACTGCTTGCGGAAGTTTTCGTAAGTCATGCCAACTTGTTTGGCGATGTCTGGCAGTGTCGTAAGTTGCGATCTTAAGTCGGTCAGAAGATGCACTGCATGTTGAAGCTGATCTGCAAGTCGAACAGGATGGTTGTTGGCTTGCATGTTCTGTTCAAAGCGCCCAAACAAATGCACCAGTCGGCTGACCGTGTCAGTGTTGGCAGCCGTGGCATGCATATGATCAATCATCACCAGGCAATCCTTGATGAGACTGGTGGTGATCGACACGTGACTGATGACGCGTTGCGGATTAAGAATGCCCATGTCCATGAACGCGCGGTGCAGTGATGGGGATAGCGTGATGAAAAATTCCAGCCACTGGTCGATGTCCTGTCTCACGATGGTGTGCGGCAGTTTGGGATGACGATCAATCCGACTGCCGGGTTGGAGTTTGCAGGCGGGGAGGGCGGTGCTGTCGAATTGTCCTTGGCCGCGAATGAGATAGAGCATGTGATACTCGTCGAGGATGCGGAATTTCCTCTTGGCAGGTTGGTTCTTTGCACTAATCCAACCAACGCGAATCTGCCCACCGGGAAGGTGTCCGGTGGCGGTGGGTTGGCTTTGAGCTTGATTGATGTATGTTTGAAGTCGGGTTGCCATGATCCCAATTTTAACAAAACGTATCCCAATCGTGCCATGGTTAATTGAGTCTTGATGCTTAAAATAAGGAATTGAATTATCGCATGGAGACACAATATAATGGAACAAACGAACATTCTCATCTTTATGACCGATCAGCAAAGGGCTTCTTCGGTTTACGGCCCCAATAAAGCTTATACACCCAATATTGATAAATTTCGTAAGCAGGGTTTGAGCTTTACACAGACGCATTGCCCCTCGCCGCATTGTTGTCCATCCCGAGCAACCTTCTTTACCGGCCAATATCCATCAAAGCATGGCATCTGGAACAATGTCCAAGTGGGCAACACCTTGTCACGTGATCTGACGCCGGGAACGCGACTATGGAGTGAAGACCTAAGCGAAGCAGGATACGACCTGCACTACTTTGGTAAGTGGCATGTCAGCGCGATTCAAGGCCCCAAAGACAAAGGCTGGATCGAACACTCCGTCACCGCTGGCCCATCGGATCCAGATCGTCCCAAGACCTATGAATGGGGGCGCTACATCCGAGAACCGCAGGTCTTAGAACGCAATGAATCGACACGCGCAGACGGTGAAATCCAACGGCCTGGTTACAACAAGTATTTCAACTATGGGGTTCATGAAGATAAATGCAATGACAAAGTGCATGTCGATGGTGCGGTCAAGTTGTTAGGCGAGTTAAAGGATGCCAACAAATCATGGGCGATGTACGTCGGAGCATTGGGGCCGCATGATCCATACTTTGCGCCCCAGCGTTACCTGGATATGTACGACATCAATGACATCGTATTGCCTGAGAGTTTTACCGACACCATGGAGGACAAGCCCGGACTCTATCGCAGGACGCGTAGCATGTTCGACCAGATGACGGAGCGTGAACACAAAGAATCCATTCGACACTATCTGGCCTATTGTAGTTGGGAAGATGAGCTCTTTGGGATGTTGCTGGATGCTTTGGATACTAATGAGCAGGCAGATGACACCATGGTGCTTTACTGCTCGGATCATGGGGATTACAACGCGGAACACGGACTCTGGTGCAAGGGCTTGCCTTGTTTTAAGTCCGCCTATCACGTGCCCGCGATTATCCGTTGGCCCGGTCAACTTGCCGATCAAGTCGTTGGCACGGACGTCGATGCATTCGTTTCACTAGCGGACTTTCATCCTACCTTCATGCAGATGGCAGGACTCGATACGCCTTCGGATATCTATGGCAAAAGCCTCATGCCGTTTCTCAAAGGTGATCACCCAACAGATTGGCGTGATACCATCTTTACCCAGTCCAATGGCAACGAACTCTATGGCATCCAACGCAGCGTGATGACCGACAAATGGCATCTGGTCTACAACGGTTTTGATTTCGACGAGTTGTATGACATGCAAAACGATCCACAGCAGATCACCAATCTTGCCGCTGACGAAAAGTATGAACCCATCAAACGCGAACTCTACGAACGCCTCTGGCAATTTGCCTACGAACAACAGGACGTCTGCATCAACCCCTACATCATGGTCGGCTTAGCTGCGTATGGGCCAGGCGTGGCAAAGGGATTGAAACAGTAGGTGATGTCAGTTGTGTAAGCTTGTTAGGCACTGACGCCTCCCAAGGCAATTAATACGAATAGCAGTACTGCGATTGCTGCACCGATCAGCAGTCCGATGACAATGTACTGCCAAGTTAACGCAGCTACGGAGAGTCCGACGGCGCTGAGAGTCAGTGAGGTGTGCTTTTCGTGAAATTGTGCGATGGATGCGGTGAGTATGCTGGCGATTGCTATGCAGATGGCTGAGATCGTAAACCACTTGACTGGATCACTTGAAAGTGAAGGATCAGGTTTGTCTTCTTTGATTGGAACTTCTTTGCCACTGAGTGTCATGGAAAAATTTTTGATTTTCAATGTCACGCCACCTTCGTGTTGGGTCTTGGGTTCAGGTGGTGGGGGAGTTTCAGCAAATGGATTGGGTAAGGGGCGATCCCAGACCATTGAGGGGACAACAGCCAATCCCAACGCCAATACACCCATGAGCAGTCCAAGCAGGCTATAGCGATATGGCCGTGGTGACTCTTTGCTCAGAGACTCGTCGCCTGGCAAAGTTGCGATATCTGGACCCACTTGGAATTCATCTGTCATGAAATTGTCCCCTGGCAAAACGTCTGGAGCTGATCGGTGTTGCGGCCTTTGGAGAAGCGAGTGCTTCGAATTCACAAAGGGTTTATGTAGGAGTGTGAGTATCACATGTCAGGCTTTATGAGTCAATGAATGGTTGATTCAATTGATTTAGGTTAAAGGCTCTAGCTGGTGGGACACTTGAAGAAAGCGTGAAATGATCGGGCATTATGTGCAAACAATAAAGGCCGATCCAAACTTGCAAGAAGTTAAGATCAGCCTTTATCCAACTCTACTGAGTCAAAAAATAGCGAGGGCTGGATTCGAACCAACGGCCTCCGGGTTATGAGGCGTTAAATCGTCCATTTCGCAAGTTGAGTAATGATTCAGAATTGCATTAAATTAAACAATTTACGATTTCTGAGTCAATTACCATCATAGTCATATATTCCATCTTTATCAGTAAAAATGGGGCAGAAAATGGGGCAATTTTTCGCTTCAAAAACGACCTCCGGGGTAAGACACCGGAAAACATGCATGAAGATAGGTGTATAGTTCCAAGTTGCTCTTGCCGATAGTATCACAAAATGGTACTATGCGCACTATGGGCAAGCATGATCAGGCTATTCAGGCCATCTTTACTGATCCTGTGCAATCGAATATTCGATGGTCGGATATCGAAACAATGCTCAAAGCCCTTGGAGCAGAGATCAGCGAGGGCAACGGATCGCGCGTGCGAATCTTTCTTAATGGTGTCCGTGCCGTCTTTCATCGGCCACATCCTCAGAAGGAAACCGATAAAGGTGCTGTGAAGTCTATGAGAAGATTTCTCACAGAAGCAGGAGTCAAACCATGATGCAATACAAAGGATATATCGGACAAGTAGAATTCGATGCCGATGCAGGTGTTCTACATGGTGAAGTGATGGGCATCCGCGACGTGGTGACTTTTCAAGGCCAATCAGTCAAGGCAGTTGAAAAAGCGTTTCACGAATCAGTTGATGATTACCTGGCATTCTGCCAAGAACGTGGCGAAGATCCAGACAAACCTTGTTCGGGTAAGTTTGTTGTGCGATTGGATTCTATCCTGCATCGTAAGCTCAACATGGTAGCGGCAATTGAAGGTGTGAGTTTAAATGGCTGGGTGGCCGAGCGCCTGAAAGAAGCAGTGGATCAACGGATTCCTGCGAGTAAAACGAAGCGTACGGCAAAGGTGCGCAAGGTTACCACTAAAACTAGTCGCACACGTGCAAAGACTGGTTCATCACGTTAACCATACTTTGGTGACTGACTTTCTCATTCATCGCTTGCGCAGATTTGGGGCTTTACTGGTCTTACCTGCTCGAGCTTGATTCAATCCCTTGCGAACGGCTGCCAAGGCTTTTTTATTTGCGTATAACCAAGCCTCGTTTACTGGAATGGCGCTGGCCAGAATGATCCGAAGTGATGATTCATTGATTTCCTCAATGACGACTTCGCGATTGGCAAACCGAGGGCCTAACGTTACACGTCCTTTACTGTCAGTGTTCGTGATTGCCATGGGAATTTCCTTGCAGAGTTATCATGGTATCTCATTTTATGCCTTTTCCACACCAGCGTCAGAAAACTGGTGCGGTGTTTGGCTGTTATGCTTGATGCTACCAGTTGCCCCAATCAACCCAGTTGCGAGCTGGGGTGGCAGCGGGTGAAGGGGAGAAATCGCAAATAGTGCTGCGTAGCAGTATCAATATCAGCCGCTGATTTCTTTGCCGTCAGACGTGCGTTAACCAAGTGCAGTGGCAGGTGCTGTAAGCTGAATTTGAATGTTGCGTGTGCCTGGTGTTTTGATTCGTTCAATAAAACCTTCAAGTTCCAAATCATCAAGCGCGTGGCGTACCGCGATGCGATTGGCCGAGCACAATTGAGCCAAGGATATTTCAGACTCAACAGTTCTGTTGGGTGTGTCGTGTTCGAGTACCTGAAGAATTGAACATCTCAAATCACCCTTACGAATGATTCGTGCAAGATAGTCAGTATTGCGTTCGATGATCCAATGAGCAGGGCGGATCGCATCCAATTTGGGTGCTTGATCAGTGACCCAGAGGTTCCAATGTAAAGCTTCATCACTAGCCTGTTGCTTTGCGATATTGGCTAATGTCTTTGATCGTTGTTGTACATCAAACAAGGGGCGTGGTGCATCAACTTTCTGACAGACATCAGCAGCAATGAGAAGTTCTCTTGATGCGCCGTGTTTCACTGCCAACGAAAGCAATGCAGCAAGTGCGGGTTGATGTTCAACTGGCAGACCGGTTTGCGTCAAATGTTTGAGCCGGTGGCGAGCGACAAAATTCCCGTATTGACTGAGCCATGAGACACAATGGTAAAACAATCGCGCACTGCCACAAACGCATTGGGCCGTGTTTAAAAGCAGGCGTTCAAGATCAGGTGTTTTGCGTGCGACAGAGCCACCAAAAAACACGCCGACCTTTGCCCACTGAGCAATCACTTTGTCGATTTCTTTTTTAGCCATCTGATTCTTCCAGTTCTTTCAATATGGCCCGTTCGTTGTCGTGCGTTTCGCGTGTGTATGATTCTTCATCCAGTCGGTCCAAGTGTTGATGCAGGAATTTTAAATCATCCTTGGTGGGCTTCATTGCCAATATGTCTTCAAGGTCTTGCGGCCTGACCGGTGTCCCCATGAGTTTCATAGCCATCAAATCCAGACGACTAATGGCCAGCACATGTAGCGGACCGAATGTGCCAACTTCTTCACATCGACTTCGCCAGCCAATGGGTAACAGGTGGGCATACATGCGACTGTCATGATTGAGCCAGTTCTCCGGCAAACCGTTTTGTTTGGCGATTTGTTGCGATGCGGCCTGCACGACCTGCCATTGATCGTTGGGTTCACTGACCAGCACATCACAATCATGCGTCACGCGCGTCGCTGGCATATTCGCAACAGACATCGCAGCCACTGAACCGCCCAAAATCACAATCACCGTATCCCGATGGCCGGACTCTTGAAGCAGTTTGCCGGTTTGTTTAAGTGCTGAAGTGGCTTGTGTGCGATCCATGATAGCTCCATATGTGTATATTAATACTATACACAACGGTTCGTTGCGGGTCTAGCTTTAATTCGATTGGAAATTTGATGACATGTTAAGTGATGGATTTAGAATGGGTTCTATAGCTCTAATATCGCGGTTTATGAGCGATAGGACGGATTTTTTATCGCTCATAAATAACCATAGCTTCTTCTAAAACCTGCTGACGGGAATACTTGCTTAGATCGTTGGCCGTTCGTAAATCAACTTTTCGCCCAATCAGGTCTTCGAGTGCAAGCTGTAATTCAGTGAGTCTGAAATTGCCTACCTTTTGTCCTTGTTGAAATTCCACTAACAGATCCACGTCACTGTCTGGTGTATCGTTACCGTGCAATGTGGACCCAAGCAGGGATAGAGTTTTTACAAATATGACGAAAGCAAACATCGTTTAATGCAGATTGTTCAACACTGAGGATATTGAACATGGTCACATTTTATCAAATTCATTAAATTTACTGCTTGCCAAAAAGTTGCGGAAATCGAAACTTTAAGGCTGCGTTTTTCGAAACCTTTCGTATCATGATACACATGGTAGAAAGAAAGGCTATTAAGCATGTATCGATACCGGGAATGTGGGGGATGTCAGCAGCTGTTTACAAGATAGAAGGAACAAGATGGTATGTAGAAGAAGGGCCGGTTCCTCATTTTCGACAGTGGCTGAAAGAGCTGAATAAGGAAATGAGGAAAGAGACAGGTAGTTTGTTGCTTCCAATGCAATGGGTTCCTATGTATGTCGGAGTGTCAAGAGCTGCAGTAAAAAAAAGGGCTGAAACAGGCGGTCTTACAGTATTCAGCTATAAATTTATACAAAGAAGTCGAACGCTATTAGGTAAAGAAACCTACAAGGAAACAAGGAAGCAAATCGATTTGGTTCCTTATTCAGAATGTGATCAATGGCGTGAAATCTTGCTTGACATACAAGAAGCTAGAAATGAGTTTGAGGCCGAATAGATACGGGAATAATTGTACCTTGATAAAAAAATCAGTGCACAAATGGAGCGCGGAAAGGAAGTGAAGCAAAATGAAGGTGGATGAAAATGGCATTATTTTTGTGAATAAACGAGAGTTGCCCGCGCCTCTTGTCGTTGAGGATGACTCAGGCAATTTTGAGATACAAGAGTTGGCACCAGCTGGTGAAAAACGACTTGGTGCACGTGTAGGTCATATTCACGAACAAATTAAGAAGTCTGTTTTAAGAATTATTCGAAGAGGATAAAAATACATTTCTAATTTTATATTTGCCCGGTAGCCAGCCAACACGAAGTAGTGCGTAGCAAGCCATGGGCCTTTAGGTGTGAACCACCGAAGGGAATTCCATGGCTATTTCTTTATTCGAACTTAACGATCCTCCAGACAACCGCAACGGCGTGGCAAGGGCGAGTGGCGGCTTGTCCGCCCCGCCCCCGCCCGGCGACGCGCTAGCGTCGCCTAGACTTGAAGATTACAACAATAAACGGAAGTACAACCACACTGGCAGGGTCTTCGTCAAGCCATGCAATTGCAGGTGTCGAACCTGTCAAGATTGTGGCCCACGCTACGGTTTAGCCGTCCGCTATCGCCTGCTCGATAGAGCAATGGACTTTCGCAAGCCTGCCATGTTCACGCTGACTGTGGATAGAAAGGCTTTCAGTTCTCCGCTTGATGCCTTTACCCAAATCACCAAAGAGGGCTACATTCGTCGCCTGATGCGTCTGCTGGGCGTCGAGCTTTGGGCATGGACACTTGAATTCCAAATGCAGACCGGCGAAGGCTGGCCCCATTGGCACATGGTCATTGACTTACCCATTGGCAAGCTTGATCTCGAACGTGCTTGGCGTCTCTGGCGCGACAAATGGAAGCTCGGAGGTCTGGATCTTCAACGCAAATCCAGCAAGTCTGCCCGACATGCTCTGATGTATGTCACTAAATATCTCACGAAGTATCCCGAAGAAGGTTTCCCGACTTGGGTACTTAATCTTGATCGGCGTATCCGCTGGGTGGGTGCAAGTCGCTTGGTTGGCCCCTTGGTATCAGATCGAGAGATGACCACCAAAGATGCAGGCGACGATGAAGAAGCTAAGAAATCACTCCCACGTGTTCATCGTCCCTTAGCCGTCCGCATGGCTGACTGTGGGCAAATCATCAACTTCTTTGCCGAAACTGAATACGACGGTGAAGTCTACCAATCTTTCTATGGCAGACTTCCACGTGAACAACTCGAAGCCGCAATTGCTGGTGAATCCAAGATGGACATCTTCCACGACGAAGAGGGCTATCCATTTCTACAGGGCAATTGGGCAGATTTCGAAGAGTTGGCAGATCAGGTCATGGAAGCTGCCAATATGTATCCCAACAAGTGTAAGCACGAATGGTTCACGCATGGCCGACTTCGTAAATACAAACAAGTTGCACGCAATGAACATATTCAAAGAGAGGAGGGCTGAACATGTCCGCAAAAACCAAACAACAAGATACTGCCGAATCAATCTACATCTCACCCAACGAACTAAGCGAGCGTTGGCAATGTTCTCGCTCAAGTGTCGACCGCATCGCACAACGTTCAGGCATGACCCGCATCTGCCTAGGCGAAGGTCGCAACGGCATCGTCCGTTACCTGCGTGATGAAGCCTTGGCATTTGAATCAGAACGAACCATCAAACTCAAACCCTAGAAAGGAGATAAATCCCATGGCAAAGAAAAAAGAAATGCGCAAACCGAGACGTGAAGCATTCGCACCACCTGCCGAACCTGTCAATGTGTACTGCCTGCATTGTGGCTGTACCTACACCAGCGACAAGATCGAATGGAAGCAAGGCCCAACCAGTCCCATTCCCACCGGCGGCTGGTGCTGTCCACTCGATGGCTGTGATGGTGCAGGCTACGGCTATGACATCCTGCCCGATCAATCCAATCGTTTCAGCCAATCCTGATTGATCCAACAGAACGAGACTCTACCAAAGACTGGAGGTCATATGAGACAAACTTGCTGAACCGAACCTGTGGGAATAGAGCGGTTCAGCAAACTAAAAACACTCCGCAATCCAACCCGTTCTGGTCATGCAAGGACACCAGAGCGGGTTTTATTTTGTAAACGGGCTTGGGTTGATTACACTGCAGATGCCTCAGTCTTGACCATGGCCACTGTTGCGGATTGCTTACGGGCTTGGGTTGATTACACTCGATCATGGTCTCGCCCGAAACCGACCGGAGTTGCGGATTGCTTACGGGCTTGGGTTGATTACACTGATGGGAGGTACGGCCTGATGGCAGTAATTGTTGCGGATTGCTTACGGGCTTGGGTTGATTACACTGCAGCCTCACAGGTTGCCATCACCAACGCGTTGCGGATTGCTTACGGGCTTGGGTTGATTACACTTTGATAACGTCCTGTCTTGTCCGTTCTGGGTTGCGGATTGCTTACGGGCTTGGGTTGATTACACTCAAAGTCGCACATGGCACGCTGGTCCGTGGTTGCGGATTGCTTACGGGCTTGGGTTGATTACACTTGTTTGATGCGGATCCGTTCAACCCAGGTGTTGCGGATTGCTTACGGGCTTGGGTTGATTACACTCTGCAACTTCAGCGTCTTGACTCCTACGAGTTGCGGATTGCTTACGGGCTTGGGTTGATTACACTATGAAGCGTATGCAAACAACTCTACCGCAGTTGCGGATTGCTTACGGGCTTGGGTTGATTACACTTTTGACTGTTCGATCAGCCGATTGCCGCGGGTTGCGGATTGCTTACGGGCTTGGGTTGATTACACTCTATCGAATAACCAACCAACACTTTTTAAGTTGCGGATTGCTTACGGGCTTGGGTTGATTACACTTCAGATACTACGCACCCATGCGTGCTGCGGTTGCGGATTGCTTACGGGCTTGGGTTGATTACACTCGGCAAGTGCAGACAGCCAATACCCCGGCGTTGCGGATTGCTTACGGGCTTGGGTTGATTACACTGACCGCCAAGCCATTGACCTTGATGCCATGGTTGCGGATTGCTTACGGGCTTGGGTTGATTACACTCAGGACGCATCCGGATCGACCACCGACTTCGTTGCGGATTGCTTACGGGCTTGGGTTGATTACACTCCCGGTCTCATGCCTGTCAGACGCTGCACCGTTGCGGATTGCTTACGGGCTTGGGTTGATTACACTGGAAAAATGGACAAGATGTTTGGAGACGTGTTGCGGATTGCTTACGGGCTTGGGTTGATTACACTCCCAACTTGATGCCAAGTCAACTGTCGCCCGTTGCGGATTGCTTACGGGCTTGGGTTGATTACACTTGACGTCGTCGTCTTTGTCCCAGCGTCGCAGTTGCGGATTGCTTACGGGCTTGGGTTGATTACACTCTGCTGCAGGTGGATCACATCATCGTCGCGTTGCGGATTGCTTACGGGCTTGGGTTGATTACACTTTGAACCTGCCGACATTCCCCCCATCGACGGTTGCGGATTGCTTACGGGCTTGGGTTGATTACACTCCTTCTTATACGCCCATTTGAACACATGCGTTGCGGATTGCTTACGGGCTTGGGTTGATTACACTCCGGACCTTGAGCAAGTCTTGGCCCTGGTCGTTGCGGATTGCTTACGGGCTTGGGTTGATTACACTCACCGTCCTGAAGATCATCACCGGTTCATTGTTGCGGATTGCTTACGGGCTTGGGTTGATTACACTGACGTGACGATCCTGCCTGGTCATTGCATGTTGCGGATTGCTTACGGGCTTGGGTTGATTACACTTTAAATTGAAATTCATACTCGGCATGATCGTTGCGGATTGCTTACGGGCTTGGGTTGATTACACTTGGTCAATCGATACAAGAAGGTTCGCCTCGGTTGCGGATTGCTTACGGGCTTGGGTTGATTACACTCGTCTGTTGATCAGATTGAGCATTGCCTCAGTTGCGGATTGCTTACGGGCTTGGGTTGATTACACTATGTCACGGATGGCGTTAGGGGGAAGGCAGTTGCGGATTGCTTACGGGCTTGGGTTGATTACACTAAGGGAAAATCGCTTCCCATGCGACACATCGTTGCGGATTGCTTACGGGCTTGGGTTGATTACACTTCCCCCAGGACAGACAGCAATGTGTCATCAGTTGCGGATTGCTTACGGGCTTGGGTTGATTACACTACAACACAGGGGTTAATTCCCCCGTGGGCGTTGCGGATTGCTTACGGGCTTGGGTTGATTACACTATTGTGCGTTAGTTGGTAAGTTTGCTGGTGTTGCGGATTGCTTACGGGCTTGGGTTGATTACACTAATACCCAACTGCTCAACGCTGCGTCGGCCGTTGCGGATTGCTTACGGGCTTGGGTTGATTACACTACACCGACCCCCTTGACGCCATGCCAAAGGTTGCGGATTGCTTACGGGCTTGGGTTGATTACACTGGACAAACAAGAGACTCTATTTCATCGCAGGTTGCGGATTGCTTACGGGCTTGGGTTGATTACACTTCGATGAGGTTAGGCAAGATGCGGGCAAAGTTGCGGATTGCTTACGGGCTTGGGTTGATTACACTGTTCGATGGCTTCTTTCACCAAGACTTTGAGTTGCGGATTGCTTACGGGCTTGGGTTGATTACACTGATATTAATAAGACTAAAAGCCGGTAACAGTTGCGGATTGCTTACGGGCTTGGGTTGATTACACTTAACAAACAAACCTATTAACCTTGCTATGGGTTGCGGATTGCTTACGGGCTTGGGTTGATTACACTGTCTTGGCGTTAATCATTGATGCGTTTAAGTTGCGGATTGCTTACGGGCTTGGGTTGATTACACTAGTCCTGTAACCGTGGTCGGTGTTAGGGTCGTTGCGGATTGCTTACGGGCTTGGGTTGATTACACTACTTCCCTTGTAACCAAAGCAGCAACAAAAACTTCCGGGGGATGAGTAGGCTAAAAAAGCTCGAGTTGTTGGGGCGGAGGTTCGGGCTTTTTGCGTTTTTTACCCCAAAAGACGTGCATGCGTTCGAATTGTTTGTCGGTAATGGTGACAATTCTGACTTCTCCTTGCGGGGGTACTGAGTCTTGAACCCGTTTGATATGTACTTTAGCATTGTCTTCGCTGGCGCAATGCCGAATATACACACTGTACTGCATGAGTGTAAAGCCATCCTTGAGCAACCCCTTGCGAAATTGAGCATAGGCACGCCGTGCAGGTTTCGTGTCGGTTGGCAAATCGAACATGGTAATAATCCACATACATCGGTACCCACTTAAATACATGGCCAACATCTTTCATGACAATGGCAAAGCGGTTGGGATGGTCAGCTTGTGCTTGGGGGTTTGGTAAATATTCACCAAGCTTGCAATATAACGATGTAGATGCACCATCAACGGGCCGGTCTTTTTGTTAAGCAAAGTCGGTTCAGCAAGCATTTCAAGCAAGTATGCTTTGGTGAGTTGGTCGAGTTCATGACGATCCCGTTGAAGACAGTTTTTTACTCGTCGGTCTACCAGAGGCCGAAGTGGTTCCATCAAATCATCAGCTAGACAAAATGCATTGGCACGGTTGTGATGATGTAGGCCAAGTGCAGGATGCAAACCCGCACTGACAAGTGCTCTCGCAACGGCAGCACGGAGGATGGCATAGCCGTAGTTTAAAAATGCGTTGGCAGGATCATAGCCGTTTTGATTGCGTTTGAAATCTTTATGCTGAGGTAAATCATCAAGCCAGTTTCTCCAATAGGTTCTTGCAGCATGGGCTTCATGGTTTTGCGGGTCACCGGATTTAACATCTTTGGCAAGTTGCTTAAGCGATCTGGCTGCTGGTGAGTCGGTTGGCAGATTATTTCGCTGAGCTAGTATTTTGGCAGTGACGATTTGCTTCCACAATTTTTTAGCCGTAGGTTTACTTAAATCAATTTGTTCCTGAAGGCGGCTGACTTGCTGGGTGTGATCGGAAATGGGGACAAGGATGCCAGCGGGTTGATGGTTCTTGCCACAGATGACAAGCGATGCGCCATGTTTTAAAAGTGAGGAAAAGGCTGCATGCGAATAGGTTGTCCGGGGATGATCAACAATGACCATGCCAATATCTTCACAAGGTATTGACCGTGAATTTGCATCAGTTGGTTCGTAAGGCTCAATAGTGAGTTGTTCGAGTTTACTGGATAAATGTGCAGGTTTTTGTGATATCTCAATGGTGTGTTTGATCATCCCCGGAATCCTTTTGTTTACGTTTTTGTTTTGAGTTTCATTCGATTAATCGTTGGCCCAACGGATACGTCCCAATGGATCGACGGTAACTTTTCTTGCTGATAGCAGGTTGGTACTCGTTTTGTGCTTTGAGTATTCTCTTCTTGCATCAGTGTGTTCGATAAAAATAACGTTCTTATTTGTTGAAATGGAAGTTCTGAGTACAAGTAATTTTTGCTGTCCTTTCCAATTCGCCAAAACAGCTTCGCCATTGCTTAATGACATTACGAATTTTGCATGTTTGCGTGTTGGATGTTGTCGTTCAATGAGCGGGAATTTTTCAGAAGCCTGTTTATAGAACTGAGAATGAATCACTTTTTTGGCAGATGCAGATTTTGGTTTTTGATCCAATTGGCTGACTTTTTCAGTAACGAATTGCTGCTGTTGTTTTAGAATATCCATCGCTTGAATTCTGGAAGTAAAGATTGCATCACGTTTGGTTTTGCCTTTTTCCTCCCATTCAAAAATACACAAGTGATGGGTGCTTCCCGGTTTGACGTATGCGATTTGAGTTGGGTCGTTGGCTTTTTCGGATCGCTTGGTTCGGATGGGTTGGATGGTTTGGTCTTTTGTTAAGACACGCACTTTTTTAATTGGAACTCCGGATGGCATGGTTACTTGGGAAAGCACTTCTTGCATTTTCTTTTTGTCCGGCTTTTTGGGGCTATCAATATCAAGTCCTGATACTTTCAAAGCATTCTTGACAATTGTACGAATCGTTTCGTCACGAATTGCTTCGATTTCAGTGGTAGTTAGTGTTTCAACGAGTTTGCGCTTGACATAGGTATTTGCAATGGTTTTACCTTCACGATCTTTAACTGGTGCGAAAGGATTGTCTTTGTGCAACTGTCCTGAAATTTTACGATTCACACGATGTGAAACATTAATCTCATTGACCGCTGATTCAACATCCGACCGGAAGTTTTCCCAAGGTTCATCTAACGCAGGGCCTTTATGGGCTTGGCGGTATTGTACTTCGCCGGTGGTGTAGTCGATTTGTTCGACTTCTTGATAGCCCTTTGAAAGCTGCTGTAAACGCGAACGGTTGGTCACTGCTACAAGAATCGCATCGATGGCATGATGACGATGATCGTCACGGGATTTCTGATTGATATCATCATGACGCAAAATATTGTTTAAGCCCCATTGGTGACGCAGCGTGGCAGTGTGTTGGCCTTTTAAGCCAAGGATATGTTTGTCATCTTCAAACAGACACGCAAGATATTGACGGGTGGCCTTTGCAATGTATCCCGTATCGGTAAGTTGGCGAGCGATGAAGCTATCCACATCGACATTTTTTTGGATCAGCTTTTTGAACTTGCCATAAGGGAACCCGTGATTCTTCACAAAGGCTAGCGCACGCGTGCTGATTTCGTCAAAGCGTTTGGGGTCCGATGCTGCGAGCCATTCATAGACAGTTCGCTGTCCTTTATCCGCATTGGCAGATCGGAAGCAGACCACTTTGTTGCTTTGTGAATCATCGAGCGAACGGGATCGCGGGAGGATGTGGTCGACATCGACTTCACCATTGAAGAGTTGGGTTTGTGAAATCTTATTGCCGGTGTACATACACTCATGATTTTGTTGATCCCAGATAAGGTATCGATTGATTGCTTCACGAGAAACTTTGAATCCAAGTTTGCGTATTTCGTTTGCTGCGTCATTGCGCATTTTTTCGCGTTCGGATCGAACCTTGCTAAATTCCTTGCGGGCTTGTGTTCCCATACTCACCGAGCGTGCCATTTCCAGATGGATATCGTCGGGCATGTTGTATTCTTTGATGATGCAATTCACGACCCGCCGCAATTCGGTGAGGGTGCGTTTGACCACCGGATTGGGGATATCCCCGAGCGGACAGTTAAACGCATCCTGGCGAGGGAGTTTGTCAAACAAGCGTTTCTTAAGTTGGTCGCGTCTTAGATAACCGGCTGCATTTAAGGCAGAATTCGATTCATCCAAAGCTTGATAAACCAAACCTTTTTCCATATGGGGGAGCAGTATACTTAACGCGAGTTTGGACAGATGCAGATACCCGTCAGGGAAGTTAACAGACACCGCAGCATTCGCCTGCTCAGTAGTGAAGTCATATTGCTCAACGAGTATGGTAACGGTCTGTTCTTCATCATGTTCAATACTTAAAAGCAATTCAACGATGGCGGTTTTCTGCTCTTCATCACGTTTGTGCCAACTTTCTCCAAGCACTTTTTTGCTGGCTAACATCGCATCAGTCACCATCCCCTTCATCCCCGCGCGTTTACCTTTTTGCAGGTTGAATTGAATACTCTCAGCAGGGGGGGAGTCGGGCAATTTGGCTATCCAATTTGCGATTTGTATGAAGGTGGCATCTTTCTTGGTTTGCAGTTGATCCAAAACATAGGCACGTTCAGAATCGGTAAGTCTTCGTGGGGTAGGCGGGCTTTGTGTGTTGTCCGTGAGTTGGAGATTATTGATTTCAGTGAGTAAGCGAAATCGTTGTGCCATACGATGTGATCGCGGGCAACGTTTCTGCTTGGGTTCAAGTTCACACAATCCGACCATTGATGCTGGCCAGTACATTGGACGTTGAAAGAAAATCATTCCATGAACGCCGAACGCTTCGAGCAGCGTTTGTCCTTTGGCTTTGTGGCGAGGCTTAATTGGGTATTTCGCCGGTTCACCTGATACGCCATAACGTAACGTTTTAGTGAGTAATGCAGGATGGTGTTTGGCTTGTTCTTCCCATATGACTTCAAATTCTGTTGCAAGCATGCTTCGTTGGGTATGACGATTGCGGATATGGTCTTCTTCGACACGTTTGGCATGGTCAAAATTTATGCACTTAAGATAAAGCAATTGCCCCAGTGTTTTACAGCTGGCTTTTTCGATGTCTGCTTCGAGCTTGTTTATCTCCGCGAGCATGCCTTTGACTTCACTATCTTCGCGGTCTTTTTTTCGATTGGATAAAAAGCCTCGGCGTTGTCCAAGATGTAAACAAATGCGTCCCAGTTCAAAAGCGGAAACTTTTTCGCTGGCTGCTTTGCTACGCAGTTCGTACGGGTCCAATTCATAAAGTTCGTTTTGTGTTTTAGGATCAGTTGGCCAGAGTTTGGCTTGGATCAATGCTTCGCGGAGTAGTCGCTTGCGTTGGTTACGTCGCTTGGTTTGGCGTCGCATGCCTCGGGCAATCTGGCGTTGTTCATTGCGGGATTCATCTCTTCCAGTATCAAACTTGTCCATACCTTCGGGGAAGATGCGAACCCCGGTGCCAAGAATGTGAGTTTCATCCAGTAACGCCCAACCAATGCTGTTAGGGCCAAGATCTAATCCAAGCGTTGTAGCCATGTGAAAGCACTCCCATAAAATTTGTATCAATTGTTTGCCGGGTGCGTTAATAAAATAGATATGCCCCAGAAAACTAATTGTATTGCATTTTAGAAAAAAGGGAATGTTTGATCTTGCCGTTTACTTGTCTTGGCGTATAATCATGTCAGTGTAATCAACCTGGGCTCGTATGACTTTTCGTAACAAGACGAAACATTCGAAGGCCACGTTCCACGGAACGACCAGCCGCATCTCAATGAGGGCGGCTTTTTTTATGCGCGGTGTAATGAGATATCTGAATTTTGCGAATCTCCAAACTCCACCTCATCCACCAATGCCTCCGGTATCAAACTTGCGTAATGCTTGCGGCAGATTTCTGGACTGTTGCCCATGAGGATGCTGATCTTGTAGAGGCTGACGCCTTTCTGGGCGAGTTGACTGCCGAAGGTGTGGCGGTAGTCCAGACAGGCCCATTGCAGGTTGGCGGCTTTGTTGGCTTTTCTTAAATCCGCACTGAAGTTGTCCGGGTCCCAGAGTTCGCCTTTAGGACTGGGGAAGTACAGACCGTGTTCGTTTTCCAATGAGGTGTAACGGTCAAGGTGTTGGCGTAATGCCTGACTGATGGGGACTGCTCGATTGCGCTTGGTCTTTGGTTGCCAGTATTGACCGTTGATCGTCTTGGCTTGCACACGGATCATGCTGGGGCGTGTGGATGTGAGGCGGGACAGGATGATATCATCCGTCGTGAGCCAGAGTAATTCTTCACGTCTCAAACCCGCATAGATCAGGACTGCTGCCATGGTTTGCAGGCGAGGATTGAAGCGCAGCACGTGAAGTTGTTCGTCGATCTGTGACATGCTCAGATATCGGATGGTGGGGGCCTGCTCCTTGTACGGGCGAACCTTCGCTGCGGGGTTGTTGCCATGGCGTCCGCCGTTGCAGTTGGGGATGCGCAATCCCTTCTCCTCGATAGCCCAATTGAACACCCGGCGCAGGATCGAGCGATAGTGATTGGCGGTCTTGGGTTTCAAACCTTGGTCACGGACTTTAAATTCGATGAAGGCTGCAATCTGTGCGGGGGTGATGGCTTCAAAGCAGGTGGCTTCAATGATGGGCAGACGTTTGCGTTTGTCGACCTGGCTGATTTTGGAGGGGCGTTTTCTGCCAGTAGTTTTGCGTGAGGTGATGGTGACTGCATCGCAGACTGAGCCGAAGATTTCACGCAGGTAGTAGATGTCAGTCTGTGCCGACTTGGCGGACTTGCGTGCACGGATGGCTGCGACATAGGCGGTGAGAACTTCAGCAATCGGTGTCTGAGTCGGAAACGGGTTTTCGTTACCCAGTGCCAGAGCAGATTCAAACTGCCGTTTCTTTTCCTTGGCCAGTTGCAATGAGTCGGTGCGCAGTGCGACTTCCTTCTGCTTGCCACCGAGTGAATACTTAAGGTGATAGCGTTTTCCGCGTTTGAAAAGGTGTGCCATGATTGGATCTCCTTGGTTGAGTGTTCAACGTGGGTGAGTCCAAATTGTCTTGCGAAAAAAATGGGGCAATTTATGGGGCAGTTACCCTGTTTTGGTGCAAAAAATAAGGACTCGCAATTAATGCAAGTCCTTATCATTACTGAAATAGCGGGGGCTGGATTCGAACCAACGACCTCCGGGTTATGAGCGCCGGACGCCTACCTCAAGCTAACTTTTTAATTAAACCTAACTTCCAACAATTCAACAGGATACGTCCTGCCGCTGTTGGTATACATATACCGCATTTTTGCCTTGCTTTCCAATCCACAGGGTACAGTTTAGGGTACACTTTTTAGAGATTGAAGGTAATTCAATTTGTTTTACTGGCAGCCTATCCGTCGCACAAAAGCTCTCGCCTGCATCATTTGACCGTGACCTGGACAAGTTCAAAAATGTCCGCAGGCTCAACCCTTAAGACGTTAGGCGGCACATAACTGCGGAGAATGACGACGACGAAAATCAACTTTAATGATTTTCGTTTTATTGAATGAAATGCTGGGATTCTTTTCGTTTATATAATTTTGTACACTTAAAGGTGTGCCAGGATAAACGTAAACGTATTTATACATCCTTGAATGTAGCTCATCCCCTGCTAACTCTTCTAGAATAAAGTCCACTGAATTTTGCATGCTGCGATTACTTTCGCCTCTTGCAACAAACATTCTTGCATCTTGATCAACAAGATCTTTGAAGATTTGATCCGTTTGATAGAGTTTTGCAAAATAGCTTTGAATACTTGCAAATTCAGGATGGTTTAAAAAAGAATCCCATCGAATAATTTGATAAGGCACTGTTAAGAACTCTAGAATTTCATTGTTACGAAACAACCATTCGTCTCCTAATCGTCGTGCGACTTGCGTAGGCGACTCATGCGGGGTGCCTGCGAGGTTATGGCGATATAACGTGTCTGCCAAATTAATTGTACACGCTTCAAAATGGCGATTTACCCATTCAATTGTAGCTTTTAGCTTGTTACCATCAAACTTGGTGGTGAGTAAGCTAATTTCCAGACTGCATCTTGGATGCTCTTGCCATGCAGGCGTTTTGGTTTTTAATTTATAATCAGTCATATGTTCTATCGGCTGTGGTTTTTGTTGGTTTTTCCAAAGTTATCCAAAGAGCTTGGCATATGTTCCTCAAAGATTGACTCAGTGACGGGCTATGAATAATAATTCCTCCAGTTTCTTCCTTTCCTTGATATACCATGGTTGCAATCTTATCTTCGTATATGACAAGGGTATTATTATTAAAATAATCCTGTGAGACATATCGATATTCCTCTAACGGGTAAAGAATGTGAGTGTTCCCTTCCTCAATAAACGTTTTAAATTGAATACCCGCTTTGCGCAGCCTGAGTTCAGCGTCAATCACTTCTTGTGGCGACAAACGATCATCAACACAGACATAGAGCAATTCCTTATTCTCTGAATCTTTGAGTGAATGATAAACATCATCTAAAATACGAATAAAAGCATCTTTGGTGGGAATATGAGTTAATAAATCTTCGCGAAACTGAACCCCATTTTTTAAGAACTGTATACCTGCCGCTTCTAAAGTTTTTTGCAGTTCAGAAATCGTACTTTCACGTGGTTGCACTTTTTCTGATTCAATCTTGGCAATAGCATTAATTGAAACACCTGACACATCTGCCAGTTCTTTTTGGCTCCAATTTAGCATAACTCTCGCAGCACGAATTTGGGGAGACGATATCATATACACACCTTTAAAGTATATTATTAGTTTATACTTTTAACACCAATTCATTAAAATAAACATAAAAAACATCCGTAAAGTGTTTTTTATATATTTTCTTGTTGACACTCATATCCAATACGTGTACGTTTTTCTTATAGCAATAAACGTGAGGATTTAAATATGTTTGATTTCAATGAGTTGCGAGATGA
>MDTD01006758.1_pt1 | contig 41350 bp, 48 predicted proteins | sample 811221 | NCBI WGS metagenome assembly MDTD01 (sample SAMN05326646, study PRJNA326480) | marine metagenome | isolation source: seawater | place: Pacific Ocean: South West | collected 2011
CGATGGCGAGCTGCTCGTCCGCGGCCAGGTCCGGCTGCCCTACGTGCCCGCAGGCTCGAAGGACGAGTTCATGGAGAAGGTGCAGGCGTTCGAGCACACGATGCCCGTGCGCATCGGCGGCGAGGGCGTGCCACAAACCGCCACCGAGCGCGTCGATGGCTGGATGGGCACGATCGTCCTGAGCTCGCTCGGGCTGCTGGTTGTGCTGACACTGCTGAACAGCTTCTGGCCCAGACCCGCGGGTGATCCGCGGAGCAAGGAGCAGCTTGTCGCGATGGGCGTGTCGGGCGAGGCGCTGCCGAAGGTGGTGGCGTCATGAGCCGAGCACCAAGCCCAACACAGAGCCGAGCAGGCATCGCAAAGCCCAAAGGGCCGATGCGGGAGAAGGACGTCGAGATCGACTGGACGACCGGCGCGATGAGCCGCATTGTGTCATCGCTCGATCAGCCGGTGCAGTGCGGCAACTCGGCCTGCAACAAAGCCTACACCCCACGCGAAGCCCTGGACCTCAAGACGATGACCCTCCGCTGCCCCCACTGCTTCGGCAGCGAGAAGAACCCGGACGGCTACTCGATCGCCTGGAAGGGCGCAGGCTTCACGTGCAAACGCTGCGAACGGCTGCTCCCCACACGCGTCCAGTTCTTCTACAAAAACGCAGGGTTCCTGTTCTGGCGTTACACCAATGACGTCGGCGGCGTGCGCTGCCGAAAGTGCATGGACAGCGATTTCTGGGAGGCCTCGATCATCAGCGGCCTCTTCGGGTGGTTCGGGGTGATCTCGCTCCCGCTCAACCCCTTCATGCTCGGGATTAACTTCCTGCGGTACATGGGCACGATCGGCATGCCGGGGCGTCTGCCCGAGGGCGAAATCGACGGCCCCACTCGGGAACGCATCGCCGAAGACCTGCCCAACGTCTATCGCGACCTGGAACGAAACCAGAGCCACGTCGTCGCGTGCACGAACGCCGCCAGGCGCCTGGGTGGCGTCTCGCCGATCGATGTCCGACTGGCTCTGCAGGAATCGATGCGCCGGCGCATGACGGAGCATCTTTGAGCACTACGGGCGATCACCCGCCTGCGCGTTGATCGCTCAGCCACCGGGCGTTCCCATTCCATACCTTCGCGGGAACATCGCGGGAGAGTGTCTGCATGAGGTCATCCAGACTGACGGACCGTAGTTTCGACCGCCACGCCTCGTCCGCTTCCCACATCACGCGGGCGATCGCGCAGGGACGGCGCCTCTCACGCGGCGCGGCTGCGCACGGCGCGTTGTCACGGATCTCGGTGCAAACGAAAGTGCGTCCAGCCCCCTCCACCGCCTCGACGATGTCCAAAAACGTGATCCGCTTGGGATCCCGGGCCAGGCGGTAGCCCCCCGCAGGCCCGAGCGTGCCCGTAACGATGCCAGCCGCGGACAGGTTCTGGAGTGCCTTCGAGAGATACTCCTTGGGTATGCCGTGAAACTCCGCGAGCACTTTCGCGGGCAGACGCTGCCCCTCTTCGAGGCCTGCGAGCACCGAGCAACAGTGCAAGGCCCATTCCACATGATTCTTAAGCTGCATCAGGCCAGTTTAGCGGCCGTGAGACCGAGCGCCTCGTCCATCGAGCCGGGCTCGTTGCAACCCGCGGCGTTAAGCCTGTTCCAGCCGTTCATAGCCATGACGCAGAACGTCAGGTCAGAGACCTCCTGAACCGAAAGCTCCTCCCTCACAAGGTCATAGTCTTCAGAAGCCACACCGTTATGAGTGAGCGTGGTCAGAGCCTCCGCCCACATGAGAGCCGCACGTTCGCGTTCAGAGAATAGCGTGGACTCTCTCCAGATCGGCAGGTGATAGAGACGGAGTTCGCGCTCGCCGTGCATGCGTGCTTCTTTGACGTGCATATCCACGCAGAACGCGCAGTGATTGACCTGCGAAACGCGGATGTTCACGAGATCTCGTATCCCCTGCTCGATGCTGCCCGCACTCAACGCGTTGCTAAACACCATGTACTTTTCGAAGAGTTTCCTGGAATGCTGTGTGTAATCGAATCGCTGTACCATGCGCTCCTCCTTTACGGATATAATATATCTGTAATTAGGAGCGTCAACCGCTCGTTGTACCGGATCACTCCGTGTCGCACCTGAGAGCAAACACCAGCTGTGTCACGTGCGCATCTCACACGCGATGAAGACAAGCTCATTTTTTACAGGGCTTTTCCTACCAACGTCCCAAAACCGTTGTATCTGTGTAGGTAACCAACGTACCCAGCCCCTCTGCCAAAAAATCTCGTGGGGGGCGCAGAAGCCCGGTTCGGGCAAGGAAGGCTGAGACTCATGGACATCTCGAGACTCACGGCGTGTGTCGCCTTACTGGCGACCGCGGGCGCTGCCTCCGCGCAGAACGACTGGGGCTTTATCTCCACAGCGGGCGATCCAGATCCGATCACCGTCTTCGACCTCGAAAACCCGGGCGCCAGCAACACGCCGTTCGGGAACGTCGCCACCAACTTCAACCGCGGCATGGACTTCGATACCGTCGACTCCTTCTACTACTTCGTCAGCACCGATGCACTCAACGACCCGGGCGATCGCGGCCTGTGGTACTTCAGCGAGGGCACCAACACACAGCTCACAACCATCCCCTTCAGCGATGCAGGCGACGGCGACGCCACGCTCAGCGCCGACGGCTCCACCTTCTTCGTCACCGCAAGCGACGGCGACGCCACCAGCGGCGACTCGCTCTTCGCCTTCACAAACCTCAACGGCACGCCTGCATTCACCGAGATCGGTGAAACCGGACTCGAACAGATCATCGGGCTCGCTGTCAACCCCGTTACCGGCATCATGTACGGGTACGACAGCGGCACCGAAGCGCTTTACACCATCGATCCCGAAGACGGCACGCCCACACTCGTGGGGACGAGTGGGCTGTCGCTCGCGGCGATCGGTGGCATGGATTTCAGCGCCGACGGCAGCACACTGCTGCTGTCGTCGGGGCGAAATCTTTTCACCGTTGACCCCTCAAACGGCGCGCTGACCGCCGCGGGGGATGCTCTCCTCAACATCAGCGCACTCAGCTACCGAGCGCCCATCCCGGCGCCCGCCTCAGCGACTCTCCTGGCCATCGGCGGATTAGTGGGAATCCGTCGACGCCGATAAACCGGCCATCGATGCCCGTTCTGGGCTCTGGCCAGCATTTCTCCAGGCAGCCGCCCCGATGCGCACCGGGGCGGCTGTCGTTTTTGCACCGCCCCACTCACCCCGTAAACCACCATCGGATTCTGGTATCCTCTGCGCAGTTGCCACGGGGGATTCGCACATGCACACCGCTCGCCGTCTCGTTCTCACACTCGCACTCACCCTGACGCCCGCGATCACACCGACCGCCGCCGCTCAGGACACCGCAAAATCGGCCAAGCCCGCCGACGCCGACACCGAAACCCGCGAGCCGACCGCGCTCGAAGAATCCCCCGTCGCCGTGATGGCCGGCAGCTGGGAGGGCACGGGCGTCTACCAGACCGGCCCGGGCCAGAGCGAGGAGGTCAGCGTCACCGAAACCGCCCAGTGGAGGCTCGGGAGCAACGCCATCCTCGTCAACGGCATCGGAACCGCCACCGACGACGACGGCACCGAGCGCACCGTCCACGACGCCGTGGGCATCATCCGCTACGACGAAGAGGGCAAACTCGTCATCCACGCCTTCAAGGCCGACGCCGCGCCCATCGTCTCCGAGATCAAAGTCCTAAACGACGGCCGTCTCGAATGGGGCTTCGAGCCCGGCCCGAACCAGACCATCCGCTTCCGCCTCGAGTTCCAAGACGACGGCAACACCTGGCACGAAACCGGCGAGTTCAGCCCCAACGGCGGAGAGACTTGGTACCCGTTCTTTGAGATGAATTTGAAGCGGGTGGAGGAGGGGTAAGCCACCTCATTCACACCATCGGGGCCAGCATTGAGAGACCGGATTTGTAGCGGATGGCGGAGTTTATGGAGAGGGAGAGCAGTAAGGATAAACGAGTTAGCTCTCCATACTACGAGAGCAGTGGCAGACAATTGCCAACGTCTCTAAACTATTCGAAGCCTGATGAAGTAAAGCCAACTTGATACACACATATCAAGTTCTAGTTACAGAAAAGAGCATTTGTGGCTAAATCGACATCCATAATTGATCCACTGGGCGATGACAATGTCGTGATCAACTATCGCTACACGATATCCAGCTATGGTGCCGACTATCCCGTCGACGCAATCGTTAAGCGAGTAGTCAATAAGGATATATTTGTCCCTCACTTTCAACGAGACTTTGTTTGGACTGCAAAGCAATCTTCAAAATTTATTGAGTCGTTACTTTTGGGATTTCCTGTCCCCGGCATCTTCCTTGCTAAAGACACATCTTCACCACGACTATCTGTGCTCGATGGCCTTCAACGGCTCCGTACTTTGGAGTTTTTTTACAATGGCTACTTCGCAAGATCAGAGAGGAAATTTCGACTTTCTGGTGTTCAAGAGGAATTTAACGGACTGACATATGCCGATCTAAGCGACGAAGATCGCGTAAGACTAGACAACTTCATTATCCACGCAACGATCGTTAAGCAAGACGAACCCACCGATGATATTAGTAGTATTTATTATTTATTTGAAAGAATAAATACGGGCGGCACCCAGCTTGCGCCGCAAGAAATTCGCACTTGCCTTTCTTTCGGCCCATTTGTCTCTCTAATACAAGAACTCAATTTGAATGATGAATGGAGAGATATTTTTGGCCCACTTAACCGAAGAATGCGAGACCAAGAGATGATTCTACGATTCTTTGGAATGCTCTACTCTCGAAGTAAGTACAAGAGACCTATGAAATCATTTTTGAATATGACACTTGGTCATAACCGAGACCTCGGCCGCATATCAAAACAGCAGCTACATGACGATTTTATTCACGCGATAACACTTGTTCACAAATCAGTTGGCAGCAAAGCATTTAGGCCCCAAAGGGCGTTTAATGCTGCTGTCTTTGATTCTGTGATGGTTGGTATTGCAACATCGCAGCGTAAAAACGACAAATTGACGCCTGCCAAAGTTAAAAGATCGTACGATAAATTGCTCAAGAACCGATCCTACATGATCTCAGTTACGAAAGCGACTGCTGACGAGGATGCCGTCAAGCATCGCATGAAACTCGCAATCGAAGCGTTTGCGTAATGCCCGTACCAAAGAACGAGTTCACAAGACTACACACGAGGATTACCGAGATCCGGCGATATGCGTCTCAGCTTGACCCGGGTGATCCAGTCACATCCGAATTAGCGAAATATCTGTGTGTGCTTACATCCGGATTGGTTGAAGCCAAATTGCGAGATGTAATAAGTCGACTTGTAAGCAATTCGCGTCCAAGCCAATCGATTGGTAATGCCGCAAATGCATTCGCACAAACTATCCAAAATCCTAAATTCGACAGATTAAAATCAATTGTCAAGGTGATAAGTCCCGCAGTTGAATCACGACTAAATGCTATGGGAGCAGAAACTTCTGCCGCACTAAACTCAATAATGGCAAACCGTCATCTGATATCTCACGGCAGAGATGCACAACTCTCGCTTAAACGCATTGAGAGCTACATTGATAATCTTGATCCGCTCTTTGCCGAGCTGGATCGAATTCGATAAACAGGCCGGGATCTCTCGATCCCGGCCTGCCGTGCTTTTCAGCTCAGATGTGATTGGCGCCTGGTGTCAGGCGTCGTGCGGTGCGGGGCTTACCAGCCGCCGCCGCGGTTGCCACCGCCGCGGTGACCGCCGCCGCCACCACCGAAGCCGCCGCCACCGGAGCGGGGCTCACGGGGACGTGCCTCGTTGACGGTCAGGTCGCGGCCGCCGACGTTGGCGCCGTTGAGGGCCTCGATCGCCGCCTTGGCGCTGGAGGCGTCAGCGAACTCCACGAAACCGAAACCGCGGGGGCGGCCGGTCTCACGGTCCATTACGAGAGTCGCCGAGACAACCTCTCCATGCTGCGAGAAGATCTCGCGCAGCTCGCTCTCTGACGTCTGATATGAAAGGTTCCCGACATAAAGCTTCGACATTCTCTAATCCAAACTGCCCGCGGAAATATGCAAACTGCGACGACCGGCGCTCGGGCAAGCGACAGGCCGAATGTCCAGGCACCCACCCACCGTGGGGCGACCTGCCGCTTCGGACTCGCGTCAGTATATGACGAGGATTTCCCCCGAGATACCCCCCAATCCGTCACCGGCGCCGGTTTCCCGAATCGGACAGCCCAAACAGGGCGGCTCGCGCCTGTTCATGCCCCGCCAGAGCGGTTTTGCCCCGTAGATAAGAACAGTTCAAACCCCGGGGCGGACTCGGATTTCATCCGGTTTTGACGCCCGGACCTCCCTGTCGCCTGACTTTTCGCCCAACGCCCCGTCCATCGGCCCAAACCCAGAGAGCACCGCGACCAGCTTCTCCGTGAGCTCGCGCATCTGATCGGCCGCCAGTTTCTGCCCGAGCTTTGCGAACACAAACATCATCAGCATCACCACAGCCGCCCCGAGCGCCACCCACCACGCCCAGGCGTACTGACCGAGCATCATCTGCGCGCCCGCGTAACACGCCGCAAAGAGCGCCACGCTCCCGAGTGTGAAGTACCCGAACGCGAAGCTTGTCCAGAGATTCGGGTGCGGCGTGAACTTGGCGATCACGCGACTCCCCGCCGCGCGCGGCTCGACCTCGATATGCAACCAAGGAGACCAAGCATGCCGAAGGTGCGCCACATGCGTGAGCACGAGATGATGCCCGACGGAGCGGATGATGATGTCGCCGTCTTTGTGCGCAAAGTGACCGAGCAGCGCGGTGGTGATGTCATCGGGCGCCGCTTCGGAATCGGTGATGGTGGTTGGTCGGATCTCGAGCACACCGGACATGGTGCGCAGTGTACCGCGCCCGGTGCATGATCAGGCTATCGGATCAGCCCCCGCCGTTGCCCTCATCCTCTTTCTCGTCCTTGTTGCCGCCGAGCAGGTCATTGAGCCCGTCGTTGATGGCGTCCTTGGCCTTGTCCTGGAGTTCGTCGGCCTTCTCCTGGAGCTGGTCCTGCGCATCTTCGACGACCTTCTCGACCTCGGTGGTCAACATCTCGACGCCGTTCTCCGCCAGTGCGTTCAGCTCGTCGAGGTTGGCCTGAAGATCGCCCAGAATCTCATCGGGGATAATCCCGCCGCCGAACTCCGCAGCCGAGGCGAGGATGGCCTGCGTGATGATGTTGGTCAGCTCGGCCAGCGAGACAGGATCGCCCGCGGAGCCGACGTCCTTGAGGATGATCTCGGGGATGACGAGCTTGGTCGTCGAGAGATCGCCGCCCAGGGGCAGCAGGTGTGCATGAACCTGAACGTTCGTGATCGCGATCTCGTTCACGACGAACTTCTTGCCCGGACCTTTCTCGGTCTCAGGCTCGGGCTTGTCGCCCGACTCGAATCGCTTGAGATTGTCGAGGATCTGCTGCACGTTGCTGGTCGTGCCCTTGCGGTCGATGTGCACATCGATATCGGACAGCTTGAACGCGGGCAGCGTGACAACGTCCGAACGCAACGACCCGAGCGAGACCTCAACACTGCCCGAGCCCAGGTTGAAGAAGTAAGGCGAAGACTCGTACCCCTCTGGGTTGTCGATCTTCAGACCCTGCATCTTGAACGTGCCGTCAAACACACCCACGTCCGCGCTGTCGAGCGTGGTCGGGACAGCCAGCGCATAGTTGGTGCCCTTCTCGATGCCGCCCTTGGCGATCTTGTCGATCGAGACAAACACAACCACGACCACCAGCACGAGCAACACGAGCAGCCCGGCACCGAGCGCGATCAGGAGCTTGGCAAGCTTCATCCGGAATCCTTTCAAGAACGCCGATCCATCGCGGCGTCATGCGTGATCTTAGGCGAGCGTGGTCCGGGATAACCGCGCAAACACGCGACCCAGACCGCACAGCCCGCACGCCTTCACGCTCTTTGGGAACTTTGGCGTGTGAGTTCCGTGCCCGGAAGCGGGGTGAATCGGACATCACTCTTCGATGCGGCGAGCCGGGAGTCCGGGGGACTGCACTTGAGCAATGGGGATTGTCCATGAAACGAAATTCACGAGCAGCGTGTGTGGTCGGTGTGGCCGGTATCGCGATGATGGCCGGAGGGTGCTCCATGTTCGGCGGCGGCAAGTCCAGCAGCCGAACCGTCGCAAGCAGCGACGGCACCACCAAGGTCGTACGCAGCGGAAAGATCAGCCGCTCATCCGACAGCTTCACACTCGAACCGTTCCAGCAGGTCAACTTTGCCGTCTCCGGTGACGCCGGCGAACTCCGCGTCGAGAACCGCGGCGGCGGCGAGCTCGCCTTCCGCGTCCCGCAGAACGAAGCTTCACTCGCACCGTCCGACGTCTACACCATGTCCGTCGACGGCTCCTTCATCCTCGAGTTTTACAACGCCTCACGCGTCCCGACCACGGTCCAGTACACCGGATCCGGATACACACCCGTCACCGTCAGCATGCTTGAGTAGGCGGACGGCCCGCAACACCCCCACCCTGATCATCACGATCGCTCACGCCCCGCGGACGTCTTCCGCGGGGTGTTTGCATGCGCTGCCCGTTCCCTGAGCTACCATCACCGCATGAGGCGCATCACCATCATCACCACCGGCGGCACGCTCGAGAAGGTCTACGACGAATCCACGGGAACACTCGTCAACAAACACTCAAACGTCGCACACATGCTCAGCGGCCTCAGACTCGAGGACACCAGACACTGCATCCACGAGCTGATGAACAAAGACAGCCTCGACATGACAGACGACGACCGCGACGCCATCATCCGGTGCGTCAAGGACGTCCTCCAAGACACCGACGTCGACGGCGTGCTCGTGCTCCACGGCACGGACACCCTCTGTGTCACGGGTGAACGACTCCAAAGCGACCTCGGCACGCCGCGCGTCCCCGTCATCCTCACCGGCGCGATGCGCCCCTTCGAGATGCGCGAGTCCGACGCCCTGCAGAACCTCACCGAATCGATCTTCGCAACCAGCCTGCTCGAGCCCGGCGTCTACGTCGTCTCCCACGGGCGGGCCCTCAGGTTCCCGGGGATCGTCAAGGACCGCGCCAGAGGCACGTTCGTCCGCAAGGGCTAGTCAACCAGCTCGCCACGCTCACGCAAAACCGCGATTGCCTGCGCAAGCTCCCGCTCGTATCGGCGCCATCGCTCGAGCGAGCCCGTGTAGATCGGCTGATTCGCCTGCTCAAAGCTCGCTGTACGCACGCGACGCTCCGACCGCTCGTGGCGCAGACACGCCTCGTCGAACTCCAAATCCAGGTACGACAGCAGCGACCGAACCGTCGATTCGTGATCACCCACCAGTTGCTCGTAGCGCACCGTCTGGATCCGATCCGGGAGCACGCCCTTCCAGTGCCGCGCGTGCGCGATCGCGTCGGCCGCGTAACTCGCGCACGACTCCAGATCGAACGCGTAATGCAGCGACCCCGAGAAGTCCTGGAAGTAACACGACAGGCACGTGTCCCGCAGATCGCGCTGGCAGTGCACGAACCGCGCGTTCGGGAACAGGCTCGCCAGAAAGCCGATGTGCATCACGTTCTCGGGCATCTTGTCGGTCAGCACCCGCGACCCGCTGCCGCCCGAGATCTTCGCCAGATGCTCCATCATCCGGGCACCCACGCGCGCAAGGTCGCTCTCCGAAACGCCGCTCAGTTGGAAGACGTACCCGAACGGCTCGCGCCCGACACCGAGCGTCCTGATCGATCGGATCGTCTCGACCGTTTCGCCGGCCGCGGCGACCTCCGGATGCATCGACAGTATCTGCTCGACCAGGCTCGTCCCCGAGCGAGGCACGCCCATCACGAAGACAGGCCGAGCATCCGCGTTCACACCGGCTGGTGCCGCCCCGTCCTTCCAGCTCTCGATCAGCTCCCGCGTCTGCTTGCGATGGAGCTCCGCATCGAACCGCGTGTGATGGGAAGCGTTCGCTTCTTCGATCGCGCGGAAGGCATCCTCGTATCGCCCCGCGCGGTCGAGCAGTTCGCCCAGCTTGAAAAGCAGCGGCTGACGCGCCTCCCTGTCCTGCACGCCCGCAAGCGCCCGCTCGATGAGCGTCGCCACCTCGCCCGCGTCCTCGGCCTCGCCCGCAAGCTCGGCCAGGGCATCGACCAGCATCACATCGGGCTGGGCCGACCCGTTGAGCATGGGCCTGAGCCACGCGTACGCCTCGCCGCTTCGGCCGAGCCGGCGCAGCGCCATCACCTTCGCGTGCACCGCCGGCGGGAACCCCTTCCCGATCGCCAGCGCACGCTCGGCTTCGACGAGCCCCTCCTCATAACGCCCCGCGGTGGTCAGCAGACGCGCACGATCAACGCGGTACTGCGCGTGCATCGGCTTGAGCTTGATGGCACGATCGATCTCGGCGAGGGATTGCTTCACTCGACCCACGCCGATGAGCGCGACCGAGTACAGACGCAACGCCTCCGGGTCCTTGGCGATGAACGGCCTGACCTGTTCATACAAAGAAACCGCCCGGTCGGGTCGCCCCGATCGGTGCAGACGGACAGCCTCGCTCAATACGCGGCCGATCTCTTCTTTGGTTGGGCGTCTCTGCGGCATGGCTCTGGATACGCCACGCACGACGCGCGACGGGGAATCAGCCCGTGACGGACGTGATCTTCACGTGCGTGTAGCGCTGACGGTGACCGGTCTTGCGGCGGTAACCCACCTTGGGCTTGAACTTGTAGATGTTGAGCTTGAGACCCTTGGCCTCCGGCTCGATCACCTCGGCCGTCACGCTCGCGCCATCAACGAAAGGCTGGCCGATCGCGACCTTGCCGCTGCCGTCGCCCGTGAAGAGCACCTTGTCGAACGTAATGGTGTCGCCGGCCTTGGCCTGGCCGTTCTGGATGAGATCGATGAAGAGCTCCTGCCCCTCGGTGACCTTCCGCTGACCGCCGCCTTCTTGAATGATCGCGTACATAGTTGTCTCACCTGTCCGCATCGGCTTCGGGGAGGGCCTACCACCCGGCCCTGCTTGGTCCCGGCCGACATCGGGAGGCAAGTGTAGGCAGGGGCCCGTTCAAGGTCAGGCTCCCGCCCAACTCTCCCAGCCCTTCCTTCTCTCTCTCAGCCCCCTCTCTATCAGCCCCGGATCACCCCGTGCCGCGTGAGGGCGTCGATCAGGGGCCCCGTGCCCGGCCCGTACCGCCGCCAACGCTCGGTCGAACTCGTGTAGATGGGCCTGCGGACCTGATCGAGGCTGGCCGTGTGGATCGCCCTGCTGCTCTCATGGAATGCCAGGCACCGCTCGTCGAAGGGCACCCCGATGTGCTCGAGCATCCCCCGAACGATCGGCTCGGGGTCCGCGACCAGCTCCTCGTACCGCACCTCGAGAATCGGCAGGTCCAGCTCCCGCTTCAGGTGGGCCATGATCCGATCGTGGTCCGCGTGGTACCGCGCCAGGTGCTCAAGGTCATAACTAAAGCCCAGCGGCCCGAGGAACATCTGGAAGTAGCACGACACGCTGACATCCCTCGGATCGCGCACCGTGTGGATCACCCGCGCATTCGGGAACAGGAGCTGGATCATCGGCAGGACGTGGTAGTTGTCGAGCTGCTTGTCGATGAGGCGTGATGCCTCCCCCACCGCCCCCACCTTCGATGCCGCCTGGTGCGACACCGTGACATACCCCTCGGCCTCCTTCGCCAAACGCTCAGCCGTGAGTGACGACGTCTCGGTCAGAAAGGTCTGCCCCGGCACGCTCGCCTTGCCGTTGAGGACGTCGGCGATCGCGTGCATCCGGTTCAGCTCTCCCGCGCCGGCGACCTTCGGGTGCGATGCGAGGATCTGCTCGACAAGCGTCGAGCCCGACCTCGGCATGCCCACGACAAACACCGGCATAGCCGACTCGTTCCCGCTCGTCGGGAAGGACCGCAACCGATCGCGCGTCCAGAGCGTCAGCATGCGATCGACCGCCGCCGAGTACGCGTCAGGGTCCCAGGTCTTTGCCCGCAGCTCATTCGCCCGGGTCACGACCTCCCACGCCTCTTCGTACGCCCCGGCCTGATCGAGCAGCCTGGCCAGGTAGAACTGGAGGGTCGAACGGGTTTCGGGGTTGTTCTCGCTTTCGAGCGCACGCCGGAGGTAGTCCGTCGCCTCGGCGACCTCCCCCATCGCCGGCGCCAAGGCGGCGTATGCCTCGGCGAGGAAAGGGTCCGTCCCCGTCGAAATGGCGAGCGCCTCGCGGAGGAGCGTGACAGCTTCGTCCTGCCGACCGTGCTTGCGGTACAGATCTGTCAGCCCGGCGATCGCGACGGGGTACCCGGGACGGATCGCCAGGGCCTTCTCGTAGCACGCCCGGGCCCGGTCTTCGTTCAGGGTGGTCAGCTCGATCTTGCCCATCGCGCACCAGGGCTCGGGCTGATCGGGGCTGAGCTGGGCCGCCCGTTCGAGGAGTTTCATTGCGTCGGCGAACTTGTACATCCGGATGAGCGCTGAGGCCATCGCCTGCATGACACCCGCGTTCCGGGGGTCTTTCTGAAGAATGCGAGCGAAGTGACCGGCGGCCTCTCGGTACCTGGCCGCTGAGAAAGCCGCGCGGCCCGCTTCGAACATCTGCTGAAGATCCGGTCCGCTCATGGACCCATCCTAGAGATCGCTCCGGGGAGGGTCTGATATGACGCCCCGATAACCACGTTCCGATTGGTCTGATAACCAAGATCCGGTGTTATCGGCCCGCGGAGCGCAACGCTCGCACGGTCCGCGTCTCCGGATTCATCACGCACTATCGCATGAAAGCCCGCTCATCCGATCGCTCAGGGCCAGCCGGGCGTTCCAGTGTGGAGCCCCGGCCGACACATCCGAGGGGCGTCCGCCGGACGCGATGTGCCCGAGCAGGGCGGAAGGAAAGACCAGTGACCATCCGTGAGAGTGACATCGAGCGTTTCTTTGAAATCATCACCAGCGGCGACCGGGTCGCGGCCCGCACAGCCGTGAACCGGCTACACGCCGACGGCGTCCCGCCCGAGGACATCGTGCTCGAGCTCTTCTGGCCCACGATGGAGATGGTCGAGAAGCTCTACCGCAACGACCAGCTCACCACCCTGTCGCATCATTACGCGGTCCGCCTGCTGCGCATGCTGGTGGATCAGACCGCGGCCCGTTACCGCATGGAGCCCCAGGTCGGTCGCACGGTGCTGGCGTTCTGCGGCAACCACGAGCCCGAGGAACTGGCCGCCCAGATGGCTGTCGACCTGCTCGAGATGTCGGGGTTCAACATCAAATTCGCCGGCGGCGGTGTCGCGGGCGACGAGATCCTGGCTCAGGTCCACGAGGCCAAGCCGGACGTACTCCTGATGTTCGCCTCCTCACCCGAGGATCTGCCCGAGATCCGCAACATCATCGACACGGTCCGCGAGATCGGTGCGTCGGCGAAGACGCAGATCGCTGTGGGCGGGGGCGTGTTCAACCGGGCTGAGGGCCTGGCGGAGGAGATCGGCGCCGACACCTGGGCGACGGACCTCCTGGAACTGGTGCACACGCTGATCGAGGAGCCCGAGCGTCGGGCCGACGAGGATCAGCGGACGGTCGGCCGCAAGCGTCGCCTTGCCGCCTGATCACGGATTTCGTCCGAAAACGCCACTCGGAGGCCCGCATCCCGTTCACGCCGGGGTGCGGGCTCTTTCTTTGGGTTCTGGTAGGGCAACCGCCCCCGAAACTGCTGGTATATTGATCGAGGAGGAATGCCTCTTGTCTATGCCCAGAGACATCGAGCGGAAGTTGATCATCGACGCGAGCGCGGGCGATCGGTCGGCCGCGGCTGAGCTGCTTCGGCATCACCAGCCATCGCTGCGTGCGTACCTGCACCGGCTCTCTGGTCGTCAGGACATCGCCGAGGACATCTGCCAGGAGGCGTTCGTCCGGGTGCTTGCGAATCTCCACCGCTTCGACGACCGCTTCCGGTTCTCGACGTGGCTCTTTACGATCGCCAAACGTCTGTACGTCAACGCCCGCCAGAAGCACGCGCCGGTTTTCAACACCGAGGCGCTCGGGTGGCGTGAGAGCAAGTCGGCTGGCCCCGGGGGCAACGCCTCGGCTGGCGAGGTCGCCGGCCATGTGAAGGATGCGCTGCAAGACGCGCTGATGGAGCTCGGCGAAGTGCAGCGCGAGATCGTCGTGCTCTTCCACCAGCTCGACTGGCCCATCGCGACGATCGCGGCTCACATGGACATGCCCGAGGGCACAGTCAAGAGCCACCTGCACCGCAGCAGGCAGAAGCTCCGCAAGATTCTGGTCGAACACGCGACGCACGCCTCTCGTGTGAAAGAGGTCTGGGCGTGAACGGGCGTCAGCACCGGTTCCGTTTCGGCCGGCGCCAGACGAGGCCTGTCACCAACGACCACCTCGAAAGCGTCCTGAGCCAACGCCTTGAAACGCCCGCGGCGGATGTTTCCTTTGAGGAAGCCGTCCTTGGTCGTGTCGAAGCGCACCGCCCATTCCTCGGCAAGACCGAGCGCAAGCGGGTCCGCTGGGTGCGGATGTCGATCATCGGTTTGGCGCTGGGTCTCTTTGCATCGGGCGCGATCGGTGTCCGGGCGGGGCTCCTGCCCTTTGGTGAGCAGGCCGGCCCGGTGAGTCACATCGTGCAGACCGCCCAGACCGAGAGTGTCCAGCAGGTGCAGTCGGTGGCGCACTGGCGCGACGCGGCTTTGGCGAAGTTCGCCTCCATCAAGGAGCGTCAGCGCCACGCCCGCAACAACGCGCCCGTCCGCTGCAACGATGATTTCTCGCGTGCTTCGATCACCAGCGCCAGCACCCCCGACACGCCGCGCAAGCAGGGTGTGTGCATCGGCTTCTCGATGCAGAAGCCGGTCGACGCGATCGAAGAGACACCCGCCGCGAGAAGTGTGCGCTACATCGTCTTCGGCGATGGGCTCGCGCTGCCGATCGCCGGTTCTGGCAACGCGTCGGCGCCGACGCAGCAGGTGCAGATCAAGCGCTGGCCTTCGGGTGTGCAGGACAATCTCACGAACTTCGGCCTTGAGGGTTCTTCTGAGCTCTCGGCGATAGATGTGCTGCCGCCCTGGTACAGCGCCGATGTGGTCCGCCTGCCCCAGAGTACGGGTTCCGGGCCCCGGGCCTTGACCGATCAACGCCTTGTTCTGCCTCACCAGCTGCCCCACTGACACTTGATGACCATCCGCCCGAGACAGACAGGCCGCGCACTTGGGGCGTGGGTAATGCTTGCTGCGCTCTTCGTGCTCGCGTCGGCCCCGGCGCACGCGCGATGGGGGCAGGCCAAGGCCTCCGAGGCGATCGAGACGATCCGGGCATCCGTGCCCAACGCGGACCTGATCGTGGTGCTCGACAACGGCGCGGAGCAGCGCCAGAGCGACGCGGGGCGGGCGCTGACGGGCATCCTTACCGACTTCGGGCTCGGGCAGAACGAGGGGGACTTCTCGGATGCGTGGTCGCAGCTCGCCTCGATGTTCGGCGTGGACAACGCGCGGGCGTTCGACGAGCTCTTCGGCTCGCGCATGATCCTCGTCTCGCAGGACACCACCGTGACGGGGCTTGGCACCTGGGCGATCGCGACGATTGTGCCCAAGGACCTGGGGCTCAAGGTCACCAAGAAGCTGGGCGCCAAGGGGCGCGAGCGGATCGTGGGCCAGACGGTGTATGCGATCGAGGGCGGCGCGTACCGCGTCTCGCTGCTCAAGCCGCGCAGCGCCGATGCGCCGGACCGGAACCGCTTGCTCGTGTTCTCGCCCAAGAACTCGGGTGACCTGCTCGGCAAACTGATGCGAGGGCTGGTCACGCCCCGCGGCTGGGATCGTGTCATCGGCGAGGGCAACCCGGTCCCGCCCTCGTTCACGGGCGTGCTCATCGAATCGGGCCAGGAAGTCGCGCGGATCGAGGCCAAGCTCACCAACGACGGCTGGAGCGGCACGGCGCTCTTCGAGCTGCCGGGTTTCGAGGTGCGGTCGGCGGGCTGGGCGGGTGATTCGTTCGAGCGGTTGTCCGAGGGGGCGTGGCTCTCGGTCGCAGACGAGGTCGATCTCTCGACCATCGCCGAGTCACCGATCGCTGTGATCCTGCCGATCGATCCGGATCGGCTGCGCCAGCTCGCGGCGCACACGACCGGCCGGGTGTATCTGCGTGTGCTGCCCGAGGACGGCGAGGTGGCGCTTTCGATCTGCCTTGAGACCGACGGCTCCACCGAGGCGGATGCGCTGGCCGACCGGGCGGTGCGCGATGTGGCGGGTCTGCTGACCGCGAATCCGGACGCTGTTCCGAACTATGAAGGCTTCATGCCCGAGGCCCTGCGGACGGCTCCGATCCGGGGCGACTTCGCGCACGACGCGCTCAAGCCGATCGTGGGTGGCTCGCCCGAGATCGCCTGGCGGACGTCGCCCAAGGGGAAAACCTCATGGTGGACGACCCGCATCGCCCCGGCGGGCTCGGGCCACGCGGATGCGCTGGATGAGCTTTTCGCTGACCTGCCCTCGGGTGAAACGGGCGGCACGATCGTCTCACTGGGTGTGGTCAGCCCCGGCCCGATTGTCGGGCTGATCGAGCGTGGTTCGGGTAGCCCGAACTCCGTTGAGCCGATCCTGGGACGGATCGAGTCGGCGAGCTGGACCACCCGGCAGAACGGTTCCCGACTGGAAGTCGGGTTCGATCTGCGGATGTCTGCGGACAGGTAGCGCCAAACTCGTTCGGCGTGTCAACAATCTTGCCGAATGAACCACCTCCGAAACGTCGCCATCATCGCCCACGTCGACCACGGCAAAACCACCCTCGTCGATCAGCTCCTGCGTCAGTCCGGACAGTTCCGGGATGCCGAGCTCGACAAGCTCAAGGGCGGTCAGCACGGGCTGATCATGGACTCAAACCCGCTCGAGCGTGAGCGCGGCATCACGATTCTGTCCAAGAACTGTGCCGTGAACTATCACGACCAGGAAGGACGCGACTACCGCATCAACATCATCGACACGCCCGGTCACGCGGACTTTGGCGGCGAGGTCGAGCGTGTGCTGCGCATGGCGGACGGGTGCATGCTCGTCGTCGACGCGTTCGAGGGCCCGATGCCCCAGACACGCTTCGTGCTTGGCAAGGCGCTCGAGCTTGGCCTGCGTCCCGTCGTCATGGTGAACAAGTGCGACAGGCCCGAGGCTGACCCGCACCGCGTGATCGATGAACTGCTGAGCCTGTTCATCGAACTCGGCGCAGACGACGAGACGCTCGACTTCCCGGTGGTCTACGGCTCGGCGCGCGACGGGTGGGCCACCGATGATCTGGACCAGGCGCTCAAGTCCGATCGGGGCGGCGCTGATTCGCTCCGCCCGGTCTTCGAGCTGATCGTCCGTTCCGTGCCGGCGTCCAAGGGTGACCCGAAGGCCCCGCTGCAGATGCTCGTGACCACGCTCGATTACTCGGGCTATGTCGGCCGCATCGGCATCGGGCGTGTGTACCACGGCAAGCTGCGCAAGGGTGAGCAGGTCATGCGCATCACGCGTCCCGACCGCGCGGGCAAATCCAAGAGCGAGCTTGTCCGCGTCGGACAGCTCTACCGCTTCGAGGGCCTGGGCAGGGTCGAGGTCGACGAGATCGACGCGGGCGATCTCTGCGCGGTTGTCGGGCTTGAGAAGGTCGATATCGGCGACACGCTCGCCGACGCGCAGAACCCGGCTCCGCTCCCGCCCGTGAAGGTCGACGAGCCCACGCTCACGATGGTGTTCAAGATCAATACCTCGCCGTTTGCCGGGCAGGAGGGCGAGTACGTCACGAGCCGTCAGCTCAAGGACCGGCTCGACCGCGAGCTGCAATCCAACGTCGCGCTACGGGTTGAGCCGGGCGATACGTCGGACGAGTTCATCGTTTCCGGGCGCGGCCTGCTGCACCTTGGCATCCTGCTCGAGAACATGCGCCGCGAGGGGTACGAGCTTGCCGTCGGCAAGCCGCGCGTGATCGAGCGTGAGATCGACGGCGTGCGCTGCGAGCCGGTCGAGGAGCTTGTCATCGACGTTCCCACGGCTCAGATGGGCGCGGTGATGGAGATCATCGGTGCGCGCAAGGGCGAAGCGGTGAACATCGAGCCCCGCGGCCCGGCGATGACGCACATGGTGTACCGGATGACGAGCCGTGCGCTCATCGGGCTCCGGGGTCGCGTGATGACCGCGACACAGGGCGAGGCGATTATCCACCACACCTTCGCCTCGTACGAGCCGGTTTCTACTGATCGATTCGAGCGTCCGGCGGGTGTGATCATCGCGACCGAGACCGGTCAGGTGACACCCTATGCCGTCAGCCTTGCGCACGACCGGGGCGTGCTTTTCGTCAAGCCCGGGGATCAGGTCTACATGGGTCAGGTCGTGGGCGAGCACAACCGGCCCAACGACATCACGCTCAACATCGTGCGTCAGAAGAAGCTCGACAACATGCGATCGGCGAACAAGGAATCGACCGTCACGCTCAAGGCCCCTCGCGAGAAGAGTCTCGAAGAGGCGCTCGAGTACATTGAGGACGACGAGCTGGTCGAGCTGACGCCCACGAGCATCCGGATGCGGAAGATCCTGCTCGACGAGGGCAGCCGCCGCAAGGCCGAGCGTCAGGCCAAGGACAAGGCCGCCTCCGCGGCCAACACCTGAGACTCAGCCGCATTCTGGCATCGGCAGCGGATACCGCATCACGACGGTCGATGGCATGGGCGGATAGAGCATGATGAGCCGCAGGCACCGGAAATCGCCGGGGTTCCAGCCCGCGTTGTCCATTACTTTGCGCACCATGTCGGTGTATCTCGGGACGAGCGGCGGCACGTGGGGCTTCGGACCCGCGACCTTCGGTAACGGCTTCATCTGGGAAGAGGGTGTCGGGACGATGACTGTGTCTGACTACCTCGACAGCAAGGGCATCGCCTATCCGGCCGGTTTCAGCTTCGCGTTTGTTTCGGACATCTCGCCCGACGGTCAGTGGATCGCCGGCTGGGGTGGTCTCGGTGGCTCGGAAAGCTGGGTCGTCCACATCCCCGCCCCGAGCAGCCTGGCAATTCTCGGTCTCGGCGGCATCTCGGTGATGCGTCGCCGACGCTGAGATCGTCAGACCTCTCGGACGTGAATGGAGATCATCAGCCCCCGCAGATATCTGCGGGGGTTTCTCTTTGCTCTGGCTGACTCTCATGTCACAACGCAACACCCATGCTCCATTCGGGAGCGGTGCACTGTCACCCACGCCTTGCCACACTGGGGACCACCAAACAGATTTCAAATATTCGAATGCATTCTTCCTTTCCTCCTTATTCCGGGGGAAAGTACTGGATCCGAGCAGACGGGTTCCTGTACGCTCATTTCACACGTCCCGCTCTGTTTGGCGGGACGTTGAGTGTGGCACCGGCCTGTTCATGGCGGGCCGGGACTATCAAGGGAGACTGGATTCATGAGTTCCATCAAGAGCGGCATCATTGCATCGACTGCTATGGCCTTCATCGCTACCGGCGCCCAGGCCGACGATCTGGTGACCGTTGACCTCTCGGTCGCCAACGAGATCACGATCACCGCGCTGCCGGGCCTCTCGGCGGCCACCATCTCGGGTTCGGACACAGTCGGGTTCCTGCTCGCTGACTTCTTCAACGCTGCCGGTACGGGCAACATCTTTGAGTCGGGTGGTGTGGGTGACCTCACCAGCGCCGCCAACGGCTCCGACAGCTCTCCCGGCCTGTTCAACTCGGGCGGCAGCTTCGGCCTGAACGTCTGGAGCTACACCAACGACGCTACCAGCGACTTCACCGCCGGTCAGGTCGCATTCAGCGGCACGGCCACCTGGTCGCTCGATCCCGCCGATTACGCCGAAGCACTGAACAGCGGCGTTTCCGGCGACATCTACTTCGCCGCCGATTCGGATGACGACATCTCCGGCGCCACCTACCTCGGCACCTGGACGACCGTCCCCGCTCCGAGCAGCCTGGCGCTTCTTGGTCTTGGCGGCGTCGCCGCGATCCGTCGTCGTCGCTAAGCCGACCGGCGTGATTCAATGAATCATCGAGGCCCACGCATCAACGTGCGTGGGCTTCTTTCTTGCCCACATGGCAGACGCACACGCCGAAGGTCATGGGTCTGGCCTTGAGTTCACCGAACCCGGCCTGGCGCAACGCGCTCTGCATCGCCTCGCGCTTCATGAACGTCTCGACGCTCTTGGGCAGATAGCGGTACGCACCGCTCCGGTCACGCGCGATCAGGGTCGCGGTCATTGGCATGATGTGCTTGGTGTACAGGTCGTTGCCAAGCCGGATGAGCGGATTGCGGGGCTCGTCGAACTCCAGAATCACCACGCGCCCGCCGGGGCGGAGCACGCGGTAAAAGTCCGCGATCGCGCGTGCCGGGTCGGCGACGTTGCGGATACCGAAGGCGATGGAGACGATGTCGAACGAATCATCGTCGAAGGGCAGGTTCATCGCGTCGGCCTGCTGGAAGGTCACGCGGCCCGATTGATCGGCGAGCTTGGTGCCCGCGATGTCGAGCATCTCCTGCGTGAAGTCCGTGCCGACGACGCGTTTGGCGCCGGTCCTGGCAAAGGCGAGTGTCAGGTCGCCCGTGCCGCAGGCGCAGTCGAGGACTTCCTCACCCTCGCGCACGTCCGCGAGCTTCACCGCGGCCTTGCGCCACGCCTGATCCCGCCCGAACGAATGGAGCCGGTTGTTGAGGTCGTAACTCCGCGCGATCGCGGCGAACATGCGGCGCACGCGTTCGGGCTTGTCGGCCCGCTCGTGCGGGTTCTGGGCGAGCTGATCGCGTGACCACGCCTCGCTCTGGGCCTCGGGATTGGCTTCGGCTTGGGATGAAGAAGAACTCACAGCCGATGGTAGGTTCGGGCGAATACCCTTGGTGGATGCCCGGAGGAATCCCCATGAATCGCCTGCTCTTTGTCGTCCTGACTCTTGTTGGTCTCTCGCTGGGCACGGGTTGCTCGACCAATCCCGCGACCGGTGCCCGTTCGCTCACGCTGCTGTCATGGGACCGCGAGGTCGCCATGGGCGTCGAAGCCGCACCGGGCATGACGGCCGAGTTTGGAGGCGAGACCCCTGACAGCGAGGCGCAGGCGTACGTCGACGAGGTGGGCGCTCGACTGCTCGGCGGCATCGAGGAGGGTGTCCCCGAGTTGCCGTGGGAGTTCACGCTGCTTGATTCGGCGGTCATCAACGCGTTTGCGCTCCCCGGCGGTCAGGTGTATCTCTCACGCGGACTGGCGGACAAGCTCACGAGCGAGGCCGAGATGGCGGGCGTCATCGGGCACGAGATCGGTCATGTCACGGCCCGTCACGGCAACCAGCGCATCAGCAAGCAGCTCGGATTCAACATCGGCATGGCTGTCGCGGCGCTCGTCGTCGGGGCCGCCGACGAGGACAGTGAGGTGCGCAAGTACGGCGAGATCGGGATCCCCGCGCTTGCTTTCGGTGGGAACGTCGTCCTCTTGAAGTACGGCCGCGACGAGGAACTCGAGGCCGACATGCTGGGCATGCGCTACATGGCCCGCGCCGGGTACAACCCCGTGGGCCAGAAACTGGTCATGGAAACGCTCAAGCGCGCATCGGGCGGCTCGAGCCAGCCCGAGTGGCTCAGCACACACCCCGCCAGCGACACACGCATCAGCAGGATCAACGACCTGCTCCGCACCGAGTACGCCTACACACAGAACTCCGACGAGTACGTCATGAAGGAGAGTGTGTACCAGACCCGCATGCTCGACCGCCTCGCCAGGCTTGGCCCGCCCAACCACGGCAGCGGCTCGGTCAGCCTGCTCGACACGCCCGTGCTCTGGTGTGCTCACTGCCAGGCCGAGGCACTCGAACTCGCTCAGAATGACACTGAATCAGAGTGAGAAGAACTCGGCCCAGTTGCCGAACGCGATCGCGCGGATGTCGTCATCCGAGTAACCCCGGCTGCTGAGCTCGTCGAGCACTTTGGAAAGATGCGAAGCGCGGTCGATGCCCTCGGGTAAATCGAGCGAGCCGAACCCGCCGTCGAGATCTGAGCCGATGCCCGAGTGTTTTGCCGAGCCGACGAGCTGGCAGACGTGGTCGATGTGATCGACCGCCTTGGCGATCGCGGGCCTTGCGCCCTCGGCGAGCGGCCATTGGACGAATGGCTTGAAGAGGTTGAGCCCGATGACCCCCCCACGCCCGGCGATAGTTTTGATGGTGTCGTCGTCGACGTGCCGCTGCCAGCCCGGGTTGTTCTTCTCGCCGAGCAGTGTTCGGCAGTTCGAGTGCGTCGCGCAGATGCGCACGTCCGTGCGGTCGAGCGCGTCGTAAGTGGCGCGCTGGGAGAGGTGCGAGAGATCGAGGACGATGTTCAGGCGCGCCATCTCGTCGAGCAGTTGCCTGCCCAGCTCGGAGAGGCCGACGCTCGTGGAGTTGCCCCCCGCGTAGCGCGACTCGACGGCCCACGAGAGGCTGATCGCCACCACGCCACGCCCCGCCCAGAAACTCAGATGGTGTGGCTCGATGATCGGATCGGCGCCCTCCATCAGGATGCCGAGCTTGAGTTTTTCTCCTTCTCCCACTTGGGGAGAAGGTGGCCGCGAAGCGGACGGATGAGGGGATGTCTTTGATTCTGAACTTTCAGAAGCCCCCTCACCCCGGCCCTCTCCCCCGAGGGGAGAGGGAGATTCATCGTCGAAGAACTCGATCAGACCCATCTTCCGCCAGAGGTGGTAGCGGTTGAGCTGGTTGACACCCTTGAAGTAGGCCTCTTTCGCGTTACCCGGCGGATAGCAGGCGGCTTCCTCGCCCGGTGTGGGTGCGTCGGTGGCTTCGAGGAAGATCGTGCCCAGGCACGCCCGGACCCCGCCGGCGGCCAGCTCAGGCAGCGTGACGGCTGCGGGTGGCATCGGACCGGCAGCCGGGTCGAGAGGCTGGGTCATGTCCCGCCCGAGCTCGGCCAGAAACGCGAGGTCGAGGTGGGCGTCAAATATCGGTATCGTGTGTGAAATCACCGGCGGCTACTCTCGAATCAGTCCACGAGAGCACGCTCGCGGACGGGGGAACATCCATGACAGTATCGCAGCACCACGACCCGAGCCTCGACGAGTTCAGGCCGAAGAAGAACAACACCGGCAAATACATCCTCGTCGGGTGCCTGAGCATTGTCATCGCGGGCATGCTGCTGGCGGGCATCGGTGGCATCGTCGTCTGGCAGAACTTGCGTGGATGGACCGCGAGCCTCACCACCAACTCGCTGGATAGCGCACTCCAGGAGATCCACCTCCCAAACGAGGAGCACGACGCGATCATGCAGCGAGCCAGAATCCTCGCTGACGAGTTCGTCAATAAGAACATCACGATGGCCGAGTTCCAGGAGCTCGGCGAAGCGCTCACCGAGAGCGAGTTCATGCCGATGCTCATCGCCAAGGCCATGTACGGCGGCTATATCGAGCCCTCCACACTCAGCGACGAAGACAAAGCACGGGGCCAGCTTGCCTTTGGCAGGCTCGCTCGGGGCGTGGTCGATGAGAAGCTCGTCGATGACGATTTCGAGCACGTCGTCGCGCCGCTCGGCAAGAGCGGGCAGTACCGTGTCACCGTGGACGGCGAATCGAAAACGGGGTTCTCAATGCGACCCCCCCAGCAGGTGACCAACGAGGATCTGCTGCTGGTCATCGAACGGGCCGAGAAGCTGGCGGAGGAGAAGGAGCTCTCGCCCGAGCCGCTCAACGTCGACATTGTCGAGGAGCTCGACCGCATCGTCGAAGAGACACTGGGCCGGAAGATCGTTCCGACAGGCAAGGACTAGCCGTTATGGAATAAAAAGCGCCACCTATCCAAGATAGGTGGCGGCACCGGAATGATTCGATTTTGGATCAGTACTGGAGTGCACGATCGAGCGTCTTGGCGTGCTCGACCCAGCCGGCGACCTCGGTCGCGGTCGGGACGCGGCGCGTCAGGCTCTTGGCGTCGTTGACCTCGACCATCTTGGCGGCGAGGTTCTCGGCGTTGCGCTGAGCGAGTTCGGGCACCGTGTCTACGCCCGCCGCCTCGAGCAGCTCGGAGAACTCAGACCCGATCCCCTTGACGCGGTACAGGTCGACCATGTTGGCCCACTTCAGGATGTGCCCATCCGAGATCCCGGTCTTCTCGGCCAGCTCCTTGCGCTGGGCCGGCGTCTTGCACGCGTTCAGCAGCGCATCCGTATCCGCGATGCCCGCGGCCCGGAGTTTCTCGCCATATGTCGGGCCGATGCCCTCCACATCCTCAACGGGGTAGTTTGCCATTGCTTTGTTCTCCTGCAACTCGATTCAGGCCGGGAGAGGTCCCGGGAGAAGTAGTGTAGCGAAAGTGGACACTCAACTGAAACGAATATCGCCCCCGCTCAACACGGCCACCACCAGCCCGAATAGAAACGTGATCAAGCTCGCGATGAGAAGACCTGCCGCGATCCCCAATGCGATCACGGCGACCTGCACCCAAAATGCTTTCTTATCGCGGGGCACGAGGGGTGCAGACCCGATCTCATTCTCGACCGCGCGGATGATGAAGCCCGTCCCCGCGGGAACAACATGCTTGCTCTCGCCGAGGTAGACCATCTCGCTCACCATCTTCAGGTTTCTGTTATCGATTTCCTGCTTCGCCAAAGCCACGCTGCTGGCTCTGATGACGTAGGACAACTCGTTGCGTGTTGCAGCGTGCTCGACAAGGACATGGAAGTACGGCATATCAACACCGATGGTGATCAGGAATAGGTCTAGCGACGCCTGCGCGAAGCCGTCAGCAGTGTCATTGCCACGAGCATAGTTGAACCTGGCGCAGGAACGTTGCGAACCAACCAGTGACCCGAGGCGTCGCTCTGGTCGTCTGTCCCGAACGAGAAGACGAGCCCGTACTCGGTCGCGAGCGGGTGCGTGTAGAGCTCGGTGGCAAAGATATTGCCGCTGAGTGTCACGTCGGATGTCATTCCAACAGCCGAGAAGTATTGGGTTGGACCAAAGGTCGCACGGACAACCGTGCCGCCGACAAGGTCGACGAGCGCCAAGACCTCCGCCGAGACGCCCGGTCCGTTGGAGAGGCCGGGACCGCTGTAACTTGAACCAGCCCAGTCTTCGAGCCCGGCGCTCAGCCACATCGCGCGCACCTCGGCGAACGACGCGTGACGCCAGCCGGCGTACGTCGGGTCCGCCTGCACCTGGTCAAAGGACAGCCCCTCGGTCACGGTCAGGTCGAGGAACATCAGGTTCTGATCGGTGTCGATCGTGACGGAATCGGGGCCGAATTCACTGTCGCCGCTCAGGATGTCACCCGACGCCGAGGCAACAAGCGACAGAGCAACCGAGCACGCGAGCGTGTACTTCATCATCTGTGTGACTCCTAGTTCCTTACAGCCAGAAAGCGATCGCACCCGGCAAGCATTGGGAGCAATCCCGGGTAGCCGAGCCTGCCAGCGATTGTACAGAATCACGGGAGGGAGGGGTCTGAATTCTCCCAAGGCGGATATTAAAAACGGGCCAAGCCAAACGAGTTGGAATGCCCGTCGCATTATCCAAGGCTGAGCGTACCGCCAAACATGAGGCCCACGATTGCCAGAACAACGGTGTACCCGATCATCCCAACGCAGACGCCCAGGGCGATGATGACCATGAGCTGGATAACCTGCCCTGTGTGCTCAAAAATGGGCGAGATGTACACGGGGTGCTGCTCGGGCGAGCCGATGCACCTGGCGTCGTCCGGCACCGCCGCCCGGCTTTCCGAGTGGTACTTGAACTGCTCGTACCCCGTTACACCCCGGTCCGCCAACGCCTGCTCCGCCTTGACCAGGCTCTCGGCGTAGATGTAGACCACGCGATTGATATTGCTTTCCGCATCGACCTTGGTTGCTTTGAAGTATGGCACTGCGTGATCTCCCCGCAAAGGCGATGGCCCGCCGCACCACTATACCACGGAATGAATCAGATCAGAACATGCCCATTCCCAGGCTCAAAACCAGCGACATGAATATGAAGAAAAGAATCGTGAGCACGAATCCGATGACAAGCTGCCCAACTGTCAGCTCAATCTTTGTTGCGAGCGATTTAGGCTGAAAGTCGTGCCGGACAGAAACATCGGCTCGCTCGTCTGACGAACCTGCCTCGCCCAGATATCGGATTGATCGCACCTGCCAGTTCTGCTCATGCACAAAGCCAGCGACCGCGACCAGGCTCTTGGCCTCAATCTTGACGGGTCTCGGCTTGTTGGTCGCATCGACCAGATAGACGGGCATCTCACACCCCGACCGTTTTGAGCTCGTCGGCGAACACGATCTCCGCCTCGGTCTTCTCGCGCACCTCGTCGGCCGATACGCCCTCGGCAAGCTCGGTCACCTTGAACCGACCGATCTGCGGGTCGAATTCCATCACGCACAGGTCCGTGATGACCATGTCGACCACGCCCTTGCCGGTCAGGGGCAGGTTGCATTCCTTGAGGATCTTCGCGTCGCCCCTCTTGGAGACGTGCTCCATCATGACGACGACTTTCTCGACGCCCGCGACGAGGTCCATCGCGCCGCCCATGCCCTTGACCATCTTGCCGGGGATCATCCAGTTGGCGATGTCGCCGTCCTGCGAGAGTTGCATCGCGCCGAGGATGCACATGTCGATGTGTCCGCCGCGGATCATGCCAAAGGAATCCGAACTCGAGAAGAAGCTCGAGCCGGGCAGAGCGGTGACAGTCTGCTTGCCCGCGTTGATGAGGTCGGCGTCGACCTTGTCCTCGGTCGGGAAGGGCCCGATGCCGAGCAGGCCGTTCTCCGACTGCAGCCAGACCTCGATGGGCTTGCCGTCGGGCCCGGCGGGGATGTGGTTCGCCACGAGCGTGGGCATCCCGATGCCGAGGTTGACGAGGAAGCCGTCGCGGAGTTCTTTGGCGGCTCGCTGAGCGATCTGGTCACGTGTGAGTGGCATTGAGCGTTCCCTCCCCCAGCAGTGTACGGGGGAAGGCGCATGAAAGTGGGTGTGACAGGCTGCTCGATCCGGTGGGGCCCGGCCTCGATCCCCGGCTGGTCGGCGGCCCGAGCGGGCCGGGGCCGTTGTGCTCGAATCTCGGGGGCGGGCCGGGTTCTTTGGGTTGCCCGACGGGGTTCATGCCTCCGCCGTCGCCCCCGGCGAGCTGATTCCTCGGCCCGTTCGAGCGTCCGTCCTCGACCCACTGCAACTGCCTGATCGTCTCGCCGACCGTGCGTATCGCCCGCTCGATCCGGGGCGCAAAGTCGCGCTTATGGATCTCGTTGATCGTCTCGGCGTCTGAGTGCACGAGCACGTCCGAGGTCGGCTCCTCGGCCCGGTCGGGCGGCAAGGGCCTGCGCTCGACATCGCATCTGGCGAGCAGCTTGGCCGCCTCGACGTCGCGATCGGCGCCCTTCTCCTGAGTGAGATACAGCACAGCGTTTGATTTGAGATTTTCCATAATAACGCCGGAGACCTACTCAGGCTCACGGCGCTCGTGGGGGTCTGTGTCAATCAATTCGGGCGCGACTCGCCCTCGCCCTCCAGGCGATAGCCGGCCTCCGCCCATCCCTCGACGCCGGCTTCGAAGTCGCGAACGCCCGTGAAGCCGGCACGCTCGAGCTTCTCCGCCGCACGCTCCGAGGCGTCGCACGATGAACTCGCGCAGTACACCACGACCGGGTCGGTGCGGTTGCTCACCTGCTCGTCCACCTGATCAACAAAGTTCGGCTCCGAAAGCGGCACACTCACCGACTCCGGGATGTGCTTCTGCTCGTACGAATCCTGATCGAGCACGTTGATCACGGGCACACGCTGCGGGCCCTCAATAACGCGCCTGAGTTGTTCGGCTGTCAGTGTCTGCATCGCACACTCCTTTCTGCGTCTTGCGTTCACACCAGGAACAATCACCCGCGTGCGCGAACACGCGGTGAAAGCCAGGTGAAACTTCGATCATGTGCGCAGAAAGTTCTACGAGCGCTCGCGATCACGCCCCTCGATCGTCAGCGTGGTGCGCTTCTTTGTCTTGCGTTTAGGCAGCACCACCCGTATGAGTGCGAACACACCCAGAGCGGCGATCAGCGTCACCACCCAGAATTGCCAGTCGCCCACGGGCATCAGAGCACTCGCAGAAGCACTTGATACACAATGGTCGCGGAGATGTACGCCAGGCTCGACATCCACGCGAACTGGAGCCCCGCCCATTTCCAGCCGCCGGCTTCCTTGGCTGTCACGACCAACGTTGGCAGACACTGGATCGCCAGCACGAAGAACACGAGCATCGCCCAGCTTGTCGCGGGTGTAAAGACGAGCGAGCCGTCGTCGCGCGTGGCGCCCGAGACCGCCGCGAGCACGCCCTCGTCCTCGGTGTCATCCGTGCCCGCGATCTGGACCGCCATCGTCGAGACGAACACCTCCCTGGCCGCGAAGCTGGCGAGGATGCCCACCGTGAGCTGACGATCCGCGCCCATCGGCGCAAAGACGGGCTGCACGGTGCTGCCGATGCGCCCGAGGAACGTCCGCTGCGCCGCATACTTCGTGTCTTCCGCGTCTGCCTGCGCAAGCAAGTCGTCCGCGTCATCGGGCTGGGCCTCGGCCACAACCGCCGCCTGCTCGCGCAAGCCCTCGGCCACGGGCGAGGGCTCCGATCCCGGGTACGCACCCAGCCACCAGAGCACGACCGAGATCGCCAGGATCACCGTCCCCGCCTTGCGCACAAAGAGCCACCCGCGTCCGAGCGCTTGCTTCGTCGCGCCGACCAGGCTCGGAAGCTGATACCGCGGGAGCTCGAGCGCCATGGGTCTGCTCTTGCCCCGCAGCAGTGTGCCCCGCGCCAGGATCGCGCTGAGCAGCCCCGCTGCGATCCCGATCGCGTAACACATCGTGAACGCGAGCGCCTGCTTGGTGCTGCTGCCCGGGAACAGGATCTGCGTGAGCAGCACGTACACCGGGATGCGGGCCGAGCAGCTCATGAACGGGATCACGAGGATCGTCGCCAGCCGATCGCGCCGATCGGGCACGGCTCGGGCCGACATGATCGCCGGGATCGCGCACGCGTGCGCCGAGAGCAACGGCACAAAGGCGTGACCGGGCAAACCAAAGGGTCGAAGCAGTCGATCGATCACGAACGCCGCCCGCGCCAGATACCCGGTCTGCTCAAGAATCGCGATCAGGAAAAACAGCAGCACGATCTGCGGCAGGAAGATCACCGTCCCCCCCACCCCCGCGATCACGCCGTCGGTCAAAAGATCCCGGATCGGACCGGCCGGCAGCGTCTGGGCGACGAACCCGCCGAGACTCGCAAAGAGCGTGTCGATCAGATCCATCGGCACGGAGGCGAGCTTGAAAATCACCCAGAACAGACCGGTCATGATCGCAGCAAAGAGCACCACGCCCACGACCGGATGCGTGAACGCGCGGTCGAGGCGGTCGGTCAGTCGATCGTCCTCGTCGCGTTCGTCGTGGCTCGACGCGACATCCGCGTAGACACCATCCGCCCAGTGCTCGAGTGCGGTCGCGTCCGAGGGGACTTCGATCTCCGAAGATCGCGCCCGCGCAAGCGTCGGCAGGATCTCGTCGATCCCCTGCCTGGTCCTCGACGACACCACCACGACGGGCACGCCGAGCTGCGCTTCGAGTCGTTCTGCATCGATATGAATCCCGCGCCGGCTCGCGGCGTCGGCCATCGACACCACCACCACGCTCGGCAGGCGACGCGCCAGAACCTCCCCCGCCAGCCGAAGATTCCGCAGCAGGTTCGTCCCGTCGAGCACAAGCATCACCGTCTCGGGCGGCCTGGCGCGCCAACCCTCGGGCGCGGTGTTGCCATCCAGCACGCCACGACAGATCGCCGACTCCGACTGATCGAGCGACAGGCTGTAGATGCCCGGCAGATCCACGAGCGTCGTCTCGCCCGCGAGCGTCTCGATCGTGGCGATATGGGCGTCCTGTGTCGTGCCCGGGAAGTTGGCCGTCTTCTGCCGACGACCAGCGAGCGTGTTGAACAGGGTCGTCTTCCCGACGTTCGGGTTGCCGATGAGCGCCACCGTGCGCGAGATCGCGGGCTTTGATGCGGTGGGTGCCTGCTGGGATGCGGTCGTCGTGGGCTCGCTCACCGGCGTCTCTCAGCAGGGGCGGACGTGCAGATGGTCCGCCAGCCGCTTGGCCAGCGCGATCCGGCAGCCGCCGGCCTTCGAGCCGATGGTCACGATGCAGGGCTCCCCCATCTTGCAGACCTTGAGTTCGCACTCGGGCCGAAGCCCCATCGCCCGCAGCGCCTCCCCCTCGCCGCTGTCCAGCGTGGTCGAATCCAGACGGGCCGACTGCCCCCGCGTGAGCTGGGTGAGCCGAATGGGCGATTTGGGAGCATCAGGGGCGGTGATCACGCCCAGACTCTAGTCCAATTGAGACTGGTTCGCAACTTTAGAACGTATCTAAGCCCCTCTCGTCTCCCGCTTGGCGATCTCTTCGAAGGACATGCAGTAGCCGGCACGCCAGATGGGGAACTGCATTTCGCAGCGGAAGCCCACGTACTCGTTGGCGTCTTCGCCGATGCGGCGGAAGGTGTGGTCGGTCAGCTCGCCGTGGCGGTGCCACATCGCCGAGTCTGCCGAGCCGATGCCGCGACCGAGCAGTTCGAGCTTGGTCTGCGAGGGGAACCGTGTGGCCCAGCGGTCGCCGCCGGCGATCGAGAGCTTGGGGTACCAGAGCAACGCGTCGACCGAGGGGCGGAACATGCGCTCGAGCTTCTCATGGATCCAGACATCAAAGACGAGGTTCTGCACGGGCCAGTTGACGAGGTACCACACGCGCTCGAAGGCGCTCTCTTTCGTCTCCGGGTTGATGAAGGGCCACTTCGTGCGCGTCGCGGTCACAACGTCCAGCGCCATGCCCGGCTCGACGTGCTTGGGGTCGATGACCTGGAGGAGCTGCCCGTTGTCGCCGCGACCCGTGATCTCGGGGAATGGTGTCGTGGTGAAGGGCTCGAGCAGGGCCGTGGGCGTGCGCCCTTCGAGGCCCGTGTCGTCGAGGAGCTTTCGGTCCCAGGCGCCCTTGGCCCAGCGGAAGTTGTCGCCCGAGCACACGACCAGCGGCATGCCGCCGGGTTCCATCGTCGCGTGGATAAAGCCGTGGATATAGGTTCGGCTGAGCGTGTCGCCTTCGAGGTCGATGATGTTGATCGCGACGGCGGTCTGGGTGCTTCCGCCTGTGACCTGGCTCGCGGCGGCAAATAGATTCGCGCGGGCCGCGAGGTCCGAGTTGCCGCCACCCGGTGGCCGCGGACCACCGAGCCCCGCGTCGACGCGGTCGATGAGTTTGGTGTGGCTGCCGGCGATGTCGTCGATCAGGCGCGAGAACTCGTTCACCGAAGCCTCGAGCAGATCTGCGGATTCCTTCGTGACACCGACGCGGCGAACCGCCTCGACAAAGCTCTCGAGTCCTTTCACACCCGGCACGCGCGAAAGCGTGGCGAGCGATGCGGGGTCCTGGAGTGCGTAACAGATACGCTGGGTCGTATTGCGGACGATGTCGAGGTAGCGAGACATGCCGCTCCCGCCCTGAGCTTGCTCAGGAAGCTGCGAAACGACGATCCCTAAATCAGAATGGAGTCTGTCTGCGACCCGCTGGGCCCGTTTGATTTCGGCCTCGCTCAGCGGGGCTCTGGTGGGCTTTCTTTCTCGCAACGCCGATCCGGACATGCCCAACACCATATCGGCGTAGACGGGAGCGTGCGAGCGGTAGGCCGACGTTGTTTGGTTATTGTAAGACATGGCCGAGCGTCCTGCTTTCAACTTGTTCCAAAATTGATTTGGTGGTTGACTTCAAATCAGTTTCGAGTATTCTGCCACGGAACACCCGTCTTGTCCAGACCTCTGTTCAGAAAGCTGGCAGCGATCTCACAAAGGGAAAGCAGGCATGAAAGACAGGCTCTTCTCTATCGCAGTGATCGCTCTGGCCGGCATGGCTCAGGGGCAGACCATCGAGCGACTCGAATCGCTCGGCGGGGCCGGCTCGATCGCGTACGACATCAACGATCTCGGCCAGATCGTCGGCGAATCGCTCCTTGCGGGCGATGTCGTTACCCATGCCACCATCTGGAACAACGGGGTCGCCTCAGATCTTGGCGGCCTGAACGCGGGCGATAACTCCGTCGCGTGGGCCATCAACAACGCCGGCGTCGCGGTCGGATCGAATGACCTCTCTTCGGGCGAACGCACCGCGGCCCTTTTCCAGGGCGGCAGCGTCACGAACCTCGGCGCGACAATCGGCTCGCAGGGCAACAGCGTCGCGTGGGACATCAATGACGCGGGCGTTGTTGTGGGACAGGCCCCGATCAATCCCGGCTTTGCCAAGGGATTCGTCTGGGACCCGGCGAGCGGCACCCAGGCTGTGGGCACGCTTCCCGGCTACATGGGCGGGGCCAATAAAGCCATCAACAACTCGGGCACAATCGTCGGACACTCCTTCTTCTTTGGTGACCCAGACGTTGCCACGCTGGCAACACCCGACGGACGCGGCGGGTACGACGCCTTCGCGATCGGGCCGGCGGGCTTCAACGTCAGCTTCGCCACCGCGGTCAGTGACTCGGGCATCGTCGTCGGGCACACCAACGGCGCCGGCCTCGGCGGACCGACCGGCGGCTGGCAGGCTGTGATCTACGAACCCGATGGCCGAGGAGGCACCAACTACACACCCCTGGGCTTCCTTGACGGCCTCTCGATCTCCGAAGCCACAGACGTCAACGATGACGGCCTCGTCGTCGGGTTCGGGCTCGACGGCGACGGGCTGGGCATCCTCCCGCGGGCCTTCGCCTGGCAGAACGGCGTCATGTCCGACCTCAACGACCTGCTGACCCCGGACAGCGATTTCGTCAATCTCACACAGGCCACGGGCGTGAACGCCCACGGCGACATCGTCGGATTCGGCCAGACCCGCTCGGGCGAACTGGCAGGGTTTGTCCTCAAAGGCTTCGTGCCCGCACCCGGCACCGCGAGCTTGCTGGCCCTTACGGGCGTTCTGGCAACCCGCAGACGTCGGGATAACCACTGATTTCACCATGCTCATGGCAAGAGCAACGTCATAGACCACACTCTGTATCACACGCACAGGAGATAGAAGATGCGAAACCTCATGGCAATTTCGGCTGCAATTCTCGCGGGCACCTCGGCTGCCCAGACTCTGAACTTTGACAGCGAGACCGAGGGCTTCCTCGGCACCTCGTTTGATTTCAGCGGCGTCACCGTCTTCGCCGTCAACCAGAACTCGGGCGTCAACCCCGATGGCTCGCCCTACAGCCCCGGTGACTACGGCGACCAGGTCGTCATCGAGGACGCCAACCTCCTCGCCAACGACTTTGCCGATGTCACCCCCGACAACGTGCTCAGCTTCGGCAGCTCGTTCGTCCCGGGCGACAACCTCTCGATCAACCTCATGAGCCAGGTGTTCATCTCGCCGAACACCGCTGTCGACTTCTTCGGCGTTGACCTCTTCCACTACGAGAACGGCCCGTGGGGCGGGATCGAAGTGATCGTCGAGGGCACCAACCGGGGCGACGTCGTCGTGAGCGAGTCGTTTGTGATCTCCGACCTCGGCGGCCGCGACAGCGTCGTCCACACCCGCGTCGAGCTCTCGGGCGCGTCGTTCGACACCGTCCGCATCTACTCGAAGAACCCCGACGGCTCCGAGAGCGTGTTCGCCACCGTTATGGACAACATCACCTTCGACGCACCCAGCAGCTGCCTGGCAGACACCAACGGCGACGGCATCCTCAGCCCCGCCGACTTCAGCGCCTGGGTTTCCGCGTTCAACGCCAACGCTCCCGAGTGCGACCAGAACAACGACGGTTCCTGCTCGCCCGCTGACTTCAGCGCCTGGGTCTCCAACTTCAACGCGGGTTGCTGAGCAAGGCTGACTGAGACTCCCCTATTCACGACCAGATCGTGATCCTCAACTCGGAGCAGGCCCCGCTTTGGCGGGGTCTGTTCTTTTTGACGTCCGTACATTTTTTTACGAGGCAGGCATACTCCCGCACTGACGCGCGTTCTCCCGCCTGATCCCACAAGGACACGGAGAACCAAACCATGTCACGAAAGTTCGAGACCATCCGGGGCGTGCTCACGGTCGCGACCATCATCCTCTCGGCCGCTGCTGCAAACGCGCAGAACTCCGACACGCCCAAGACGAGCGGCCGCGAGACGTGGGTCAACAAAGCCGAGCGCAACGTTGAGAAGTACGAGCTTGGGCGCCGAAACCTCGCCATCGAGGGGTACGACCCCGTTGCCTACTTCCCCGAAGGCGGCGGCAAACCAAGAAAAGGCAAGAAGGATTACGTACACACCCACCGGGGTGTCACTTACCGATTCGCGAGCGCAAGGCACCGCGACCTGTTCAAGAATGATCCCGACAGGTACGAACCCACCCACGGCGGATGGTGCGCGTACGCCATGGCCAAGGGCGACTACACCGAGCCCAACCCCAAGCGGTTCCTGATCCAGAACGGCAGGCTCATGCTGTTCTACGACGGCCTCTTCGGGGATACGTACAAGTCGTGGCACAAGGAAGGCCCGGAAGAACTCGAAGTGCAGGCCGACGAGTTCTGGGAGAAAGAGACCGGCGAGAAGCCGCGCATCCCTGACGACAAAAACGCCGACGAGAAGGCCGACAAGAAAGCCGAGGATACCGACAACGCGAACGACGAGACCAGCACCGCCGAGACTGACGAAGACAGGGGCAGCTGATCAGCTCGACAAGCCGAGCTCACGGACGAGTGTCGCAAGATCCGGGACGACAAAGTCGGGCCGAGCGGCAAAGTCGCCCGAGGCCCCGCCAGAGCCCCGCCGGCGATCGACCCACACGCACCGGATACCCAGTTCATTGCACGGCTGTACGTCGTGACGTTGGCTCTGGGCGATGTGCAGGAGCCCGGACTTGTCGATGCCGAGCCGGCGCAGTGCTTCTTCGAAGTGTGCGTACGCGGGCTTGTAACTCTCAACCTGCTGGGCGGTCACGAGCAGATCGAGGCCGCCGACCGAACCCAGCCCGAGCTTTGGCAGCGCGCCCTCGAAGAGGTCGTCGTCGATGTTTGAGAGCACGCCGACTTTGTATCGCGCTTTGAGCGCACGGAGCGAGGCAGCGGTATCGCTGAAGGCGGGCCAGTCCTCGATCGAATCGGCAAGCAGGGAACGGTCGGCAGAGGCGAGCTGGAAGCCGAGTTCGCCGGCGAGTTTCTGCATCACCTCGGCGAGGATCTCGCGGTAGGGTCTGTACGCCCCGTGCTCGGCCTGGCCCTCAAGCCTGGCGTACATCGCGAGCAGGTCTGTGTCCGCGGGCGCGGGCTTGACGCTGTAACGCTCGCAGAGGAGCTTCAGCACCCCGAGGATGCCCGATTCCCAGTCAATGAGCGTCCCGAAGCAGTCGAATGTGACCGCCTCGATGCGGGACGCGATCTTACTGATGTCGCTCAATGGTCCTCCTGGAAGTCCTGGTGGCCCTTGTCCCGGATCGGGAAGAGCTTGTTGCGGATGATGTCGTCGACCTTGTCGTGCTCGCCGTCGAGGTACGCAATCTCGAGCTCGGTCGTCATGCCGAGCAGCATCGACATGCGAACGCGGTAGTCGTCGCGGGCGCTCTCGAGTTCGTCACCGGACAGCTTCTCGAGCTTGTGCGGGTCGAGCGTTTTGGAAGCCAGTGTGTGCTCCTGCAACTGCGTGATCGCGCTGAGCACATCGTCGCGCTTAGAGGCGTCGTTGTGGTTCCGCGCGATGGTGCGGAGGCTCTCGTGCATCCCGCTCATGTGATCATCAAGCGAGGCCTGGGCCTCGGGCTGGGCAGCCATGCCCGCGCTTGTCGGCACCGCGGCCACGCCCACACACGTCAAAGCCACAACGACAGCAAGGGTGACTCGAGTCCTCATCATCTTCGTTCTCCTGGGTCTGAGATCCCGGACTTGGGTTTACCCTGATACCGTCCGCTGCTCGATCCGTTTCTCGCTCACGGTTTTCACCACTCGATCCACGAATCCGCCCGGCGTGTGGACGCGGTCCGGGTCGAGCTCGCCCGTTGGGACCAACTCCTCCACCTCGGCGACGGTGAACGCGGCTGCGGTCGCCATCATCGGGTTGAAGTTGCGGGCCGTCTCTCGGAAGATCAGGTTCCCGAAGTGGTCGGCGGAGTGCGCCTTGACGAGCGCCAGATCCGCGTAGAGCCCCGTTTCCATCACAAACTCACGGTCGGGCGACTGGCCCGGCTGGAGCTTGTCGCGGTTGCACTTGGCCAGGTACTTGGGGGGTGTCATGGTTGCGGTCGGCTTGCCCTCGGCGACGATCGTGCCCACGCCTGTCGCGGTGTAGAAGGCCGGGATGCCCGCGCCGCCCGCCCGGATGCGCTCGGCGAGTGTGCCCTGGGGGTTGAATTCGACCTCGAGCTCGCCGTCGAGGAACTGCTTCTCGAATGTCGCGTTCTCGCCGACGTAGCTGGAGATCATTTTCTTGATCTGCTTGGTCTGGAGGAGGAGCCCCAGGCCCCAGTCGTCGACGCCCGCGTTGTTGGAGATGCAGGTGAGGTTCTTCACGCCCGTATCGCGGAGGGCGATGATGAGCTGCTCCGGGATGCCGCAGAGCCCGAAGCCCCCCACCATCACGGTGCAGCCGTCGTAGATGATGCCCCGGTCCCTGAGGTCCGCGAGCGCTTCGGTTGCCGATGAGACGATCTTGTGTGCCATGCCCGGATGATACGGGCTGGCTCGGACCCCGCTCAATCGCGCTGAAGAACCTGTCTCACCCGCTGGCGCAGGGCGGGAAGGGCCTTCTGTTCGAACCACGGGTTCCGGCGAAGCCAGAGGTTGTTCCGCCCAGAGGGGTGCGGGAGCAGAATCAGGCCGGGCAGATGGCTCTCAAAGTCGGCAGCCGCCTCAGTCATCGTGGCGTAGGCCTTCGGCGCGTATCGCTTCATCGCGTACATACCCGCACAGACCGTGAGTTCAATGTTTTTGAGCGCACGGATCACCCGGTCGTGCCACTGCGGTGCGCACTCGGGCCGGGGCGGCATGTCGCCCGATTTGCCCGTGCCGGGGAAGCAGAAGCCCATGGGCATGATCGCGGTGAGCGCGTCGTCGTAGAAGTCCTCGTCCGAGATGCCCATCCACTGGCGCAGTCGTTCGCCCGATTTGTCGTTCCAGGGCTTGCCCGTCTCGTGGGCGATCCGGCCCGGGGCCTGCCCGATGACCAGAATCCTCGCGCTCGAGCGAGCCGCGATGAGGGGCCTCGGGCCGAGGGGCAATTCGGGCGCACACGTGGTACACGCGCGGACTTCTTTCAGAATCGGGAGCGATCGGCCGGCCATGGTTCTGGGCAACCGCTCAGGCGTTGGCTTTATTGCCCGCCGAGCTCGAGCACGACCCAGACGGTGTACGAGCCGTTGGCGTTGGGGTTGGTCGCTGCCTGGACGACGCGCTCACGCTGACCCGCTTCGGCGAGGGTCAGAGCGGATTCGCGGGCGCTGTCGATGGCCTGACGCCTCGCGTCGCGGAGGTCCCCCGCCGTCGCGGCGCCGCTGGCCTGAACGGCTCCGGCGCTGGTACGCGTGGGCGAATCGAGCCACCAGTCGGGTGTCCAGCCGTTGACCACTTGCTGGTTGGGCGTTGCCTGCGTGGACTGATTCGTCTGAGCCGAGGACCCGGCTGGGTTCTGTGCCGGGCGGTTGGCCTGCGGGCGCGTGGGCGCGTTCCCCGAGCCGCCGCCGGCGCCCTGGCAGCCTGCGAGCAGCATCAACACGGCAATGGAGCAGATCACACGCACTACGAGGGCTCCTTGAACAGAGACTGCTGGTTCTTGACGTCCTTGATCCGGGCGTTGAGTTCCTGGATCTGGCGCGAGATGTCGTCGACGTTGCGGAACTGGTAATACTCGCTGGCGAAGCGGATGTAGGCGACCTCGTCGGCGTCCTTGAGGCGGACCATGACGCGTTCGCCGATGACCCGTGTCTCGACCTCGCGCTCGAACTGGCGGTGGAGTTCCTCCTCGATCTCATCGATCATGGAGGCGAGGATGTGGGCGGGGATTTTGCGTTTGCCGCAGGCGGCGTGGATGGAACCGCTGATTTTTTCGCGGTCGAAGGGCTCGCGGGTGCCGTCCTTTTTGACGACGAGGAGGCGTGTGGACTGCTCGACCCGCTCGTAGGTAGTGAACCGCTTGCCGCAGGCGATGCACTCGCGGCGTCTGCGGATGACCTTGCCCCCATCGGAAGCCCGGGAATCGATGACTTTGTCGTCGTTGGCTTCGCAGTAGGGACAGATCATGGAACGAGAAACCCTCCGGAGGCCCTGGGGCCTCGACGGAGGGTAGTGTCGCCGGGATGGGCGGGGGCGTCAACGACCGGCGGATTCGTGCCGGTAGAGTTCCGTGCTGAGACGCTCGCGCTCCTCTTCGATGGCCCGCAGGGACGACTGGAGCTGCCCGAGTTCTTCCTTGTGCAGCACGGACCGGAGCTTGGAGCGTTCGATCCCGCCGCCGAGTTTGACGAGCCTCTCGCGGATTTCTGCCCGCAACTCTGAGTCCTCTGCCATCGCGTACTCCACCTCAAGATCCTTGAGCTCGTATTCCTGCCTGAGCACCTCAATGCTCGTGACATAGACCTGGCCCTGCAGAAAATCGATTTGGCTCATCAGCTGATCACGGTGATTATTCAGGTCCTCGAATTGCACCTTCTTTCTCTCGTAATCGGCCGTTTGGTGCTGAATCAGCTCTTGCTTGCTCTCGGCGTCACGCTGTCTCTGGGCTGACACGAGCTTGGCCACATAGTCGATGACCATCGACTGGATCCGCTCTGGCGCGCGGACTCCGATCGATGACCCATTGAGCGAGATGCTCGCGGTTCCGCCGTTGTCTTCCCAGATGTCCGGCTCGACCATCGCCTGGATGCTTTCAACGAGATTCATCCCCTCCCTTGTTCGCTCGAGCACGTGTGAGCTGTACACAAGATCCGAAACATCGTGATCGATCGTGATCGTCTCCGTGCGATCGAAATACTCCCGCGGCGCGATCTCAAGCAGGCCGTCCTCGTACCGCGCATCGATCTGGGCCGCACCATGCAGGTTCAGCGTGGAGTTCAGAAGCTGCTTCACCTTTGAGTGCTGGAGCCCCTTCGACGGGATCGCCGGGACTTCGGTTTCCCTATCCAGCCCTACGTTTGCCAGCATGCCCCAGTGCACGAAAAGCCGTGCATCTCCCGACTCAGCGAGGATCAGGAACAAGTCATCAAGCGTGCCCTCGGGCAGATCCCGATCGAGATAGCCGTTGCGTTTCTCGGTCTCTGGCTGGACGTCGACGATTGCCGGAGCGTTGGGGACCGGCGCTGTTGTGGCGCGAGGGAGCAACCCGGCAACGCTCACGGTCAGCGCGAGTCCGGCAGCTGCAAAGAGTGCTGTGTACATGGCGATCCTCCTGCGTGAGTGGATTCGGACAGACTTGAAGTTCTGCGCAAGCTGCGCGGTCTCGCCCAGCTCGGTGACGGCTTTCTGAACGGCCTCGGGCTCGGTCATGCCGAGAATGAGCAGGTCATCCACACGCGTGCGCAGATGATCCTCCAGCTCATCTCGGATGCGCTCGGCCTCACCCGCGGGGAGCGAGAGCAGGCTTGTAAACACATCGAGCCACTGCGTGATCGGGTCGCGCGACGAGGGCTTCACCGGCGCGAACGCCGGGGCTTTGGTGTCGGTGCCGGCGTCAGTCATGAGGCGGCCCCGCTCTGTCCCGAGATGAACGAGTTCATGATCGAGGTGAAGCGCTGATGGGCCGCGATGCGCGATTCGAGGCGACGCTCGCCCTTGGGTGAGAGGCGGTACCACTTGCGTTTGCGCCCCGGCGCATCGGGATCGGCGCTGGCCGATTTGATCTCCTCCCAGTCCGTCGAGACGAGTCCCTGTTTTTCGAGCTTGGTCAAGAGCGGGTAGAGCTGGCTCGCGCCGACGCGGAAGGTGTCCTCGGAGCGGGCGGCGATCTGTTTGCTAATCGCGTAGCCGTAGCTCGGCCCCTCGGAAAGCACCGAGAGCACGATCAACTCTGTCTGGTCCTGAGTGAGCTGGGGCGTGGTCTGCTTGCCTGCCATGATGGCCTCCTGATCTCTGTGTACCGACCCAAGATATATCGGGTTCAGATATATAGCAACTTGATTGTTACGCGTCTGAGAAAAATCCTGTTTCGGGGACGCCCGGCCTGTCGTTTGCGATTTGGACGGGCCGCATTGGGGCCTGTTTCTTCCTAGAGTCGATCTGCCCTGCCTCGCCGACGTGCGAAGGCCCCCAGGAAGGACGCAGAGACATGGTGCGGGTGACGCTCCCGGATGGTTCGGTCAAAGAGTTCGAGGGCCCGGTGACGGCTCTGGCGGTCGCTGAATCGATCGGCAGCCGACTCGCCAAGGCGGCGGTCGGCGCCAAGATCGACGGCGAACTGACCGACCTCTCGACCACCATCGAGCGCGACGCCCAGGTCGCCATCGTCACCGAGAAGACCCGCGAGGGCGAACCAGACCCGGACGCGCTCATGCTTTGCCGACACTCCGCGGCCCACGTGATGGCCGAGGCGATCCAGCGCATCGTCCCCGGTGCGCAGCTCGTCTACGGCCCGCCGCTCGAGACGGGCTTCTACTACGACATCGCCTTCCCCGAAGACCGCCCGCTCCGCGAGGGCGACTTCGAAGCGATCGAGAAAGAAATGGCGTCGATCGTGAAGGAGGACCGCAGGTTCACGCGGTACGAGATGCCCATCAATGAGGGCATGACCAAGCTCAAAGGCGAGGGCAGCAAGTACAAGATCGACAACGCCGAGCGCGCGATCGAGGTGATGAGCAAGAACGGCGACGGCGGCGCGCTCTCCTGGTACGCCACGGGCGAGCCGGGCAAGGACTGGGAAGACCTCTGCCGGGGCCCCCACGTCCCGAGCACCGGACGCATCGGCGCGATCAAGGTCATGAGTCTCGCATCCAGCTATTGGCACGGCGACGAGAACTCAGACCGCCTCACCCGCGTCTACGGCACGGCCTTCTTCAGCAAGAAAGACCTGAACGAGCACCTCGAACGGCTCGAAGAGGCCAAGAAGCGCGACCACCGCGTGCTGGGCAAGCAGCTTCAGCTGTTCCACATCGACGAGGCGGTCGGGCAGGGGCTCGTGCTCTGGACGCCGCGGGGCAGCATCATCCGCAAGGAATTGCAGGACTGGATCGGGACCGAGCTGCGCAAGATGGGGTACACGGACGTGTACTGCCCGCACATCGGCAAGCTCGATCTGTACAAGACGAGCGGGCACTTCCCCTACTACGCCGAGAGCCAGTTCGTGCCGGTGATGGAGCGTCAGTTCCTGCAGGCTGTCAGCGACGAGGGCTGCTCGTGCGCCGA
>MDTD01019125.1_pt1 | contig 41342 bp, 39 predicted proteins | sample 811221 | NCBI WGS metagenome assembly MDTD01 (sample SAMN05326646, study PRJNA326480) | marine metagenome | isolation source: seawater | place: Pacific Ocean: South West | collected 2011
TCCACCTCTTAATCCTTTACTAAATACAATCATTTCAGTTTTTTCTAAAAATTTATAAGCGTGAATTTCATTTGGTCTAGTTATTAAATAATCAAATTTTTTTAATCTTATTTTTTTAGTTTTTTTTTGATTCAATTTTTTTGAAAAATAAAAACATGAGCCATTTAAAATAAAAGAAATTTGCGTTGTTTTTTTATGATAATGGTTAGCCCTTACTGAATTTTTATTAGAAGAAATTAATGTACTATGATTAAAATCCTCTTTGTAAGAAATATCTAAAATATATCCTCTTTTATCTTTAAAATTTATTTTTCTACTGAACTTTTTCATTTTCTATGAATTTTTTAAGACCATTATAAATATTGTATTTTTTTTTATATCCAAATTTTTTTATTTTTGAAATATCTGGCACTCTTTTTTTTGGACCTCCTGCATGACCTATCTTGGAGGAAATATCTATTTTTATTTTAAGTATTTTTGCAAAAATTAAAATTAATTTACGTATATTAATGGGTTCATTGTTCCCAATATTATAAATATTTCTATTTTTACCTTTTTTAAAAACTTGATAAAAACCATATAAAAAATCTTCAATATAAATAAATGATCTTATTTCATTTCCAGATCCAATTATTTTTAATTTAATATTTTTTGAAAATTTTTTTAAAAATATCTTTTTATAAAGTTCTGGGATCACATGCCCAAAACCCATATCAGCACCATATACATTGTGAGGTCTTATTATAACTACATTTTTAATTCTTTTTTCCAGTGCATAATTCAGACCAACAAGTTCAGATAAAATTTTTCCCCCAGAGTAAGAAAATCTAGGATTAGTTATATCGGGTATTTTAATTTCAATTTTTTCATTTGTAGGTATTATTTTACTATCATTATAAACTTCTGAGCTTGAGAATATAAAAAGTTTTTTTACTTTAAATTTTTCACACAATTTACAAATATTTAATATGCCCAATGAGGAGACTTCTAAAACTTTCACAGGGAAATCATAAAAATTCTTTGTTCCATTAATAGCAGCTAAATGAAATACATATTTAATTTTTTTTTTAAAGACTTTTTTTAAATTTTCGATTTTTGTTACATCTCCTTTTACAAACTTATAATTTGGTGATGTTAAATTTTTAATTGGATTAATGTCATAATTAATGACAAAAAAATTTCTTTTTATGAAAAATTTTGTTATATATTTTCCAATGAAACCACTTCCTCCTGTTATGAGTATAATATCATTATTAGATTTCATAAGATGTTAATAGTACAAAAAAAAAATAAAAGCAAATATGAGAATTTTTCAAAGTGTAATATTTGTAAGTCAAAAAAGATAAAAAAAATTTTTAATTTAGGAAAACATACTCCAGCAGACACATTCTTAAATAGTAAAGATATTGATTTACCAATAGATGAAGTTGATTTAAATTGTTACTTTTGCAAAAGTTGTCTTAATATACAACTCAAAAAGACTATTAACCAAAATATTAAGTATAATATAACAGATTATTCGTACTCATCCTCAAATTCAAAAAAATCTAAAATTTATTTAACTCAGTATTTTCATATGATTGAAAAAAATTTAGATAAGAAAGAAAAAAAGGTTTTAGAAATAGGAGCAAATGATGGCTATCTCATTAAAAAATTTAAACAAAAAAGAAATATACTTTATAGTTGTGAGGCATCAGAATATTGGTCAAATTTTTTAAAAAAAATTGGAATAAAAACTGTAAATAAGATATTTGAAAAAGTTCCAAATTCATTTGTGAGTAAACATAAAAATTCTTTTGATTTAATTATTGCAAATAATGTCTTTAACCATTCACACAATGTAAGGAAATTTTTTTTTAATCTTTTTAGACTAATAAATGAAGATGGTTTAATTTTTATTGAAGTTCCATATTCAAATTGGATGATTCAAAAAAAAAAGTTTGAATTAGTATATTTAGAACACATAAATTATTTTAATTTAACTACTTTTGAAAAATTATGTAATGATAATAAACTTTATATAAATAATTTTTACTTTACCGATTATCATGGCAAAATGTTAAGAATTGTAATTTCAAAAAAAAAAAAATAAATTCAATTACAAGAAAATTTTATCTCAAGAAAGAAAGTATTATATCAAAAAAAATCTTTTTAAACATTTTCAAATGAGTCTAGATGATAGAAAATTAAAGTTTATAAAAAAACTTAAAAAATTAAAAAAACTTAATAGAAAGGTAATTGCAATAGGTGCTAGTGCAAAAACTAGTTCAGTGCTAAACTTTTTTGGTCTTGATAACAAAGATATTCTATTTGTTACAGATAATTCAAAACACAAAATTGGTAAATTTTTCCCAAATAAAAAAATTCCAATTAAAAGAGATGAGGATCTGGCAAAAATAAAGGGAGCAAATATTTTCTTTTCCACTTGGAACATTTCTGATTTTGTTAAGAAAAAAATTTTACGTATAAATAAATCAATTAAAATTATCAAATATTGATTTGAGATTAATTATATAAAACTTACTAATTATCTTTGAATTATCAAAACATTAAACCTTAAGTTTATATTTGTAAGCGAAAAGCTTAAAATATACTGCACAATAAACAAATATACTCAGTATAAGTAAAATTATCTGATATTGAGTATTTGAAGAGTTTTGAATTCCAAAACCAAAAATAATTAAGTTGTATAATAAAATTATCAATGACCCACAATTATTAGCAAAAATATTTTTTATTTTATATTTTTTTTTTAAATAGAAAAAAATCAGTTGATGCAAATGATTGTTATCAGGTTTTATTGGGGACTTTTTAAATTTAAATTTTCTTAGTATAGAAAATAAATTTTCAAAGCATGGATACCAAAAAAGCAATATAACAAAAAAAGGTGAAAATATTTGATATTCATCATAAATTTTGATTAATAAATACCCATAAAAAAAACCTAAAATGCATGCACCTGTATCTCCCATAAAAGACTTCTTTGAAAGGTTAAATAAAAATAAGATGAATAATACCAATGAAAAAAATGATAAGTCATTAACTTCAATATCTAAAAAATTAAAAAAGTTTAGCTGAATAAATATTAAAGAAATTAATAAATAATAACCTACTAATAGACCATTAAGTCCATCAATAAAATTTGATCCATTTATTAATATCAAAAGACAAAATGTTGAAAAAAAATAGCTAAAAAAAACATTTGAAATTAAAAGGTCTAATAAATAAATTCGAGTTGAAGGAATTCTTAAGTCAGATACATAAACAATTGTAAATATTAAAATTGTTTGAACTATAAATCTTAATTTTGGAGATGCTAATATTTTAAGATCTGTAGCCAGCCCTAAGATGAATAAAAAAGAAAATAAAAAAATAACAGACTCTATTTCTTTAAAATACAAATACATAATCGAAAAAAAAATTAATATACCACCAGTTAAAGGCACATTAGTTAGTCCAGAATATTTCTGATGAATTGAACCATTATAATTTAATAAAATTTTTTTCTTAATCAGAAAAATATTCAAAAAATAAAATACAAAAAAACTAATTATAATTATTATAATTTTTTCCATTTATTTTAAAAGAGAATTTAAACTTAACAAAAATAAAAAAAATAAAGACTTTAAAAAATTAAACTTCATAAATTTATTATATACTAAATATCCATCCTTTACTTTTTGCATAATAGAAGATGATAAAGAATTATCCAACTTTCTCCAAATCGATAGATTTTCATTTAAAGAGTAAATCTTTACATTATTTTTAAGAATTTTTAACCATAATACAAAATCTTCTTTTGTCCTCAAGTTTGGAAATACAATATCATCTTTTAATAATTCTTTTTTTACTATCACCGTAGATAAACCAATATCACAAGAATATAATAGACTGTTATAATTGTCATAATCTTTTGCTCTTCTCACATTTAAAACTTTACCACTTTCATTAATTACTTCGTAGGAAGTATGCGAAATAAGTGCTCTTTGAGAAACCATAAAATCAATTTGTTTTTTTAATTTATTTTTTTTCCAAATATCATCAGCATCCAAAAAAGCTACATATTCTCCTTTGGCTTTTTCAATTCCAAAATTTCTTGACTCCCCTGCGCCCAAGGATTTTTGATTAATATATAAATTGATTCTTTTATCAATCTGCTGAATCTTTTTTATAAAATTCAAATCTCTTTGGTTTTCATCATCATAAATTAATATAATTTCTAAATTTTCATAAGATTGACTCAAAACTGATTGGATTGTTTCTTCAATATATTCTCGCTTATTAAAATATGGAATAATTACACTTACTAATTTCATAAACACCCTTACTTATAATAAATTTATTTAAAAATTATATTAAAATTTATATTTAGTATTATATTAACTAAGATTAAGTAAATATTTTTTTATGAAATCATTTAATAAGGAATTGATAGTTTTTATGCCTTCAATTGAGATGGGTGGTGGTGTTGAAAAAAACTTTTTTATTATCACTAATTATTTGTCAGAAAAATACAAAAGAATTAAAGTAATTACACTATCTAAAATTCCAAAAAATAAATTAAATAAAAATATAAAAGTGGTTGGTGCAAAAAATAATTTTTTTTTGTTTTTTGGTAGAAGGACCAAATTTTTAGTTTCATTAATATTTTTATTAAAAGAAATATTGACCAGCCATAAACCAAAAATTTTATGTTTCCAAGGTATTGTTTACTGTATAATTTTGTCAAAAATTCTTGGATTAAAAATAATAGTAAGATCAAATTCTTCACCATCGGGGTGGTCAAAAAATTTGATAAAAAAAAAATTTTATAAAGTAATTTACGGTTTTGCCGATAGAATTATTGTCAATAGTTTAGATTTTAAAAGAGAATTAAAAAATAAATTTAATCTTGAAAGTACATCTATTTATAATCCATTGAATAGGACTGAAATATTAGAAAATTCAAAAAAAAAAATCAAAATGAATTTTTTTAAAAAAAAAAGTCTAAATATAATTAGTGTAGCTAGGTTTGCTGAACAAAAAGATCATATATGTTTAATTAAATCAGTTAATCTTTTAAAAAAAAAATACAATATAAAACTTCTTTTGCTTGGTTCAGGTCCAAAAAAAAATGAAATTAATAATTTGATAAAAAAATTTAATCTGAATCAAAATATAAAGATATTAAGTTTCAAGAAAAATCCATATCCATATATAAAAAGAAGTGATTTATTTATTCTATCGTCCAGATTTGAAGGTTCGCCCAATGTGATTTTAGAAGCATTAGTCCTTAAAAAATTTGTTATATCCTCTGACTGCCCTACAGGTCCGAATGAAATTTTAGATAATGGTAAAGGCGGTATTCTTTTTAAGCCAGGTGATTATAGAATGTTGTCAAATAAAATTATATTTTATATTAATAATAAAAAACGTTTGGAAAAAAAAAGAGCTTATGCTTTTAGGAGATTAAGTAGATTTGATTATCACAAGAGACTAAAAGAATATTATGAAGCTTTAAACTTTTAAGTTTTTTAAACTATCATTTTTTTAATAAGAAAGAATATATCAATTTAAAAAAAATGTGGAAAATTCTTAAATGCACATATAGGAACTCTTGTATTTTTCCTGAAATATTCGATTTAAAAAAATTTGGTAATATTTCTAAATTCTCACTAATAGGAACAACTTGGTTTTTTTTAGTAATAGGTATGAAAACAAATGATAATAGAAGACGGTATCTATCAGTGTTATTTTTTGTTCCACGATGCCATAAGTTATGTTTCCTTATCAAAACCTGACCTTTATTAAGTGTTAATTTTAATTTATTTTTCTTACTTAAAAAAAATTTCCAAAAACTTAAACTTTTTTTATGTGACCCTACGCATATTTCAGTTGGACCATTCATCAAATTAATATTCTCAGTAGCAATAGAAACTAGATACATTTCTTTTTTAAAATCTCCATCCATGTGAAAATGTTGCAAACCTTTTTTTGGTAAAGTGAGATTTCCACCATAATTTATGGCATAATTATCAATTTTGTTATCTATTAAGCTTTCAAATAGACCTATAAAATCCTTTTGAAATAATAGAGAAAAAAGTTTTTTACCTAATGACCCCTGATTTATTCCAAAATTTCCCATCATATAACCCCCATAATTTTTAAATTCTCTCTTAAGAATTAAATCATCTATTTCTTCATAAATTTTATCTACAGTGTTATTAAATATTTCATTTGAGTCCAAATTTGTATCAAGAATAACAAAACCGTTATTTTCAAAATTTTCTTTATTTTCTAATTTTTTTAAAAACATAATCTTCTTTGTGTAATTTTTTAATATAAATATAATCTTTTTTTTTCATAAATTCATCTAAACGCTTAAAATTATAAGTTTCAATACAAAATAAATCAATATCAACTTTACTAAAATCTATTCCATCTAAAAGATCAATTTCTGATCCCTCAACATCTATTATTGCAAGATCTATTTTTTTTATTTCTTGTGCATCAAAAATATTTTTTAATGTTTGCACCTCACATATAAAATTATTAAAATCTCCTGACATTGATTTCTTGGCAAGAGCGTTTATTCTATCAATAGGATAATCATTTAACCCAAAACTACCGTTTTCACTAACCAAATAAGACATTTGATTTAAGTTTTTAATATATATTTTTTGATTAAGATTTTTTTGATTTAAGCAAATATAATTTAAACAAATATTTTTTCCTCTATTTTTTTTTAAAAATTTAAAATGGATTGGATTTGGTTCAATTAAAATTCCTTTCCATTTCAATTCAGTTTCAAAACGCAAGGAAACAGACTCTGAAATACCATTATAAGCTCCTACTTCTAAAAAAAAACCATTTTGTTTTTTATTTAAAATTCTAATCAATTCTTTATCGATTGAACCCCTGCAAGAGTGTCTTTTAAAAAGAAGGAATTTATAATGTTGATAAACAGAGAGAAGATTATTCCATACTTTATATGTAAAAAGACTTTTAATAAAATCTTTAATTTTTATTAACATAAATCATTTAAAATTGTTGTTTTTTAAAATACTCCTTTTTTTTAAGAAATTCTTTAAGTCAAGAAACATCTATTTTTTTTCAAAAAAAGCGTACAAAAAATAACCAAAATGTCTTGATAAAAACCTTCCTAACCAAGTATTATGAGATTTCAAAAAAGGTAGAATTCTTCCTTTATGATGTCCATAGGAAACTTTTATATTCTTATATCCAATTTCTTTTAAAACTTTTTTCATTTCAAAAACACTATAATGTTTATTATAGTGGCCATCAGTAAATTTTTTACATATTGATGTAAAATTGTATCCTTTAAATATGTAACCTCTTATAAATAAATAATATATTGAAAGAAAAATATATCTAAACGAAAATAAATTGTAGACCATAATAAAACATGAACCATTTTTTTTTAATTTTTTTTGTATATTTTTCAAAATTTTTTTCGAATTATGGCTGTGATGAATTACTCCCCAGCTAAAAACAAAATCAAAAAAATTGTTTTTAAAATCTAAATTTTCAGCATCCATTTGTTTAATGCTTACATTTTTTATCTTCTTAATTTTTAAATTTTTTTTTGCATTTCTAATTGCAGGAAATGTTAGATCAATTGCAAAAATTTTTTTTGCGAATTTACTTAAAATAATTGTACTAGCACCAAAGCCACATCCAAGATCTAAAACAATTTTTCCTTGAATATTTTTTTTATACTTTTGTATAATATCAAGAAAATCAGGATTTGAGATTATCAGATTTTTATTGATTATATCAAAATGTTTTTTTTCTTTGGGTAGCCGTTCATTTAATGGTTTTTTGAAATCAACATATGTCATTGGATTTAAAGTCCAAAAGTCTTTATTCTTTTTATTCTCTTTTGTCGTCATGTGCATCTTTAAAATTTATAACTATTAATTTTTTTTAGAACATATCTTGAATTTGTTTTTTTGGTTATATCACTAAAAAAATTATCAATTTTAGTGTAATTATTCCTATCATAAGAACCATATTTTTTTTGGAAAAAATGAATAATTGCATAATATCTTTGAAGAAATCTCGACGAATGGTGTTTATCAAAAAACAAAAATAAAGATAAAAGTAATTTTAAAATTGCAAACGAGTAACCAAAAAATTTATCATAAATATTTCCTATTTTTTTTATAAGGACTAATCTGTATTTATAATTATAGTAAACATTTTTTGCCCAATTCTTTCCAACAGTTCCAGATACGTGGTGATATATCTTTTCATCTAGATCAGCCCACAAAGACTCTTTTGACTCAGCTAGCCGATATGAAAGTTCGATATCCTCCTCACCATAAAAAAAATCAGGATCAGAAAGTCCAATTTTTTTGAGCCTCTCTGTTTTCATAATTGATGCACAACCACAAATAGCATCTGTTTTTATCATGCCTTTAAATTTTATATCATCAAGATGTCCATTTGCATTGTAAGTAGCACAATTTTTTTGAAATTTTAGATTATTTCCTATCGTAGATCCTCTCCACCAAATGAAATTTGGTTTTTTTACAAACATTATTTTAGGACTTATTCCATTAATAAAATTATTGTTTTCAAGTCTATTAACCAAATTTTTAATTGTATTTTGAGGGACGATCATATCGTTATCAATTCTAGCAATGTATTTAAGATTGTTATCTATGCAAAACTGGTAACCTGGATTATGACCTAAACCACATCCATAATTAAATTCATTTTTTATATAAAAACATATTTTTGATGAACCAAATTTATTTCCCTCATATTTTTTTTTTGTTACATTTACAATTTCTATTTGATTATCTTTCAACCATTCATAAATTTTATTTGAATATTCTTTTTCTGAGTTATTATCAACTAAAACTAAAGTATACTGTAAATTCTTTTGACAATAAATTGATTCGATACATTTAATTGTTTTTTTAAAATCATTCCAAAATAAAACTACAATTCCAATTAATTTTTTTTCCATGGATCCTTTTTATTTAGTATCTTAATTAGTGAATTATAATGATAAAAAAGTGTGTAATTTTTTGTGAATATTTTTGCGTTAAATTTCATTTTTTTTATTTTGTTATACTCAAATTTTTTTATTTCATGAAATTTTTTAGTAAAGTCTTCCATGTTATCACTTTTAAATAATACCCCTCTTTTTTCATTAGTTGACAGGATTTCTTTTGGTCCACTAGAACAATCACTAGATAAAACTAATGCCTCAGAAAACATTGCTTCAACTAAAACAAAACCAGGGTCTTCCCATAATGAGGACAAAATAAACAATTTACAATTTGATAAATATTTATGAACATTTTTTTCGTATCCTGGTAAAATAATATTTTTCTCTAAATTTTTTTTCTTTATATATCTCTGAAAATTTTTTCTCTGTTCACCATCACCTAAGATAATTAATTTTATATTTTGATCTTTTTCACATAGTAATTCAAAACATTTGATTAAAAATAAAAAATTTTTTTGTCTAGTGAATCTTCCAATAGCTAAATAAAATTCACCTGTCTCAAGAAATTTTTCTTTTTTTATCTTACCTAAATACCTAGTATTAATTATTGGATCATACAATAACTCTAATTTATGTTCATCAATAATATTCAAATTTTTAAAGTAATTTAAGGTCTCTAGTGATGGGAATGTAACTCTATGGATTTTTTTTAATGCAAAACTCCAAAATAAATATCTTAATAAATTGAGCTTAGGTTTACCAGATATTCTTAGAATAATTTTTGTATCAAAATTATTAATTAAATTCACAAATAATGGTAAAGAAGTTATAAGGTGAATCACTAGATAATCAGGTCTTCTACTTTTGATAAAATTTTTTAATGGAAAGTAGGATAAAAAAAATATTAATAAATATTTTAATCTACTTTTAACAAACCCGGTCGAAGAAAATTTATTTAGAAAACTAAAATTTTTTAGTTTATAAAATTTTAAATATTGGGTACTCTTTAAATCATTAATTAGCCATTCTCCAAATACATCAATTATAATTGCTTCAAATTTGTTTTTTGAGTATTTATTTAATGAAAACACTGAGTTGAGAACTGCTTGTGTTGTTGCTACTTTATCAATAAATGGTGACCAGTAATAAACTTTAATTTTTTTCATAAATTACTTTTACCAACTCTTTATAATATTTTTCTGAATTTTTTTTCTCACTAAATCTGTCAATATATCTTTTTGCGTAATTTGCTTTATTCAAAGCAATTTTATAATTTTTCAAACAATAAAAAATTTTTATAGCTATTTGTTTAGGATTTGAGATTGGCACAATAAACCCACCTTTATTTTTCTTTATAATTTCAGATGGACCACTCTTACAGTTAGTTGTAACAACAGGTACATTATAATTGACTGCATCTATTACAACATTCCCTAAACCCTCATAGAGCGAAGACAAAACAAAAATTTTTGCAGATCTGTAATAATTTTTAACATTTTTTTTCCATCCTAGTATTTTTATATTTTTTTTTAAATGAAGCCTATTTATTAAGTGCTGAATTTTTTCTTTTTGATCACCATCACCAATTATAAATAATTTTAAATCAATGCCTTTCTTATGCAATATTTTCATTGCCTGAACTAAAGTTTTATGGTCTTTTTGCTTTGTTAATCTTCCAACGGTAATAATAAAATTTTTTTTTGACGAATTTTTTTTTTTATTAATTCTTTTTAAATATGGGTTGTAAATTGAAATTGCTTTTGATTTATTAAATAATAATTTTTGAATTGAGTTTTTTGATCCCACAGAATTACAGATAATTTTATCTGAAAAGTTATAAGTTAAAATCTTTGAAATTATTGCAAATATAGACAAGAATTTATTATCCCCATAAATTGTGGAGTAAATTGGGTCCTCTGCATTTCTTACAACAATAGGATAATTATTTATTTTTGAGACTAAAATTGCAATAGAACTACTTTGTAATGAAAAAATTATGGTTTCTTTTGGATCTGAAAGTTTTAAAATTTTTACAAGTTCTTTAGATGCTTGAATAGCTTTATATAATCTATCAGAAAAAAAGTTTTTTGTCTTATATTTTGGATTAATTTGTAGAAAATTACTTTTCTTTGGTAATTTCGCTTTTGGTACATTTGATATTAGAACTATTTTAATTTTTTTTTTTAAGAAATGATTTATTAAATTTAATAATATTATTTCTACTCCACCTCTTTCAAAAGATGGATAAAAAATGATAATTTTTTTTAACTTCATTTAATTTTAATTAACAGGTTTTTATTTTTAAATTCTTGAAACCATTTAATAGTTTTACTTAATCCATCGTTGATATTAGTAAATTTTTTGAAGTTTATATATTTCATTAATTTTTTATTTGATCCAAAAGTGATTTTCATTTCACCTTTTCTTTTAGTTTGATAATTTAATTTAATTTTTTTTTTTATGATATTTTGTACTAAAAAAATAATATCGTTAATCTTGACTGGATTTGAGGCACAAATATTTAAAACTTTGATATTTGAATCTATCTTTTTACTTAAAAGATAAATTATTTGCACTACATCATTTACAAAAGTAAAATCTCTTTGTTGATTGCCAAAATCATAAATTTTAATAGTTTTGTCTCTTTTAATTAATGAAAGTAACTTTAAAATTAACATATCTGGTCGACCATATGGACCATACACAGTAAATGGTCTTATTATTTTAATTGATGTTATTGTGTTTTTTAACTTTTTTTTTATTAGTTTTTCACAAGTTATTTTAGTTTTAGCGTAATAATTTTTAGGTTTAAATTTGAAATTTTCATTAATTGGATATCTTTTATGATCTCCATAGACAGAGCTTGATGAAGAGAAAATAAAATGCTTTATCCTATTTTTCTTTATTTGATCTACCAATAAATCTGTTGCATCAACATTGTTTCTTAAATAACTTTTAGGATTTTTATAAGAATACATCACTCCAGGTTGAGCGGCAAAATGTATGACATTGTAAAATTTATAACTTAAAAAAAGTTTTTGAATGTTTTTTTTTTGATTTAAATCATATTTGTAAAAAATAAAATTTTTATCATTCTTTAATTTAGAAACTCTTAATTTCTTATAATTTTCTGAATAATATGAGTTTAAATTATCAATTCCAACAACCTTATATTTTTTTTTAAGCAGTAATTTACACATATGAAATCCTATAAATCCTGCACAACCCGTGACTAAGTACATCTAATTTAATTTATTTCTCTTAATATTTTTTTAGCTCTTTCTTTTAAAGTAAATCTTCTGCTTAAATTATAATTATTTTTTGACATAATAAATTGTTTTTGTGTTTGATTGCTTAATTTATTAATTTCATTTTTCCAAGAATAAACATTTTTAAAATTCTTAACAAATATTGCATTATTTTCATTAATTACCTCTTTTAATACTTTATAATCAGAACAAATTATTATTTTGCCTGCACTCAAATAATCAAATAATTTCAAGGGAGAGGTATATTTTGTAATATCCCCAACATCACCAGCGACAGTTATAGTTGACACATAAGGGAGCATAAGAATATCCATTTTTGATAAATTTTTTGGAATGTCCTTGTAAGGTATATGATCTTTAAGATGCAAGTTTTTAAAACATTTAAATTTTAAATAATTTACACTGGTCAAATCACCATATAAATAATATTCATTTTTTTTATCTATCTTTGCTAATTCTTTAATAAGTTCTAAACCTCTCGATTTATATAGTGAACCAAAATAACCAATTTTGAAATAATTTTTTATTCTTGAAAAACTTTTTATATACTTGAGAGATGACCCACTAGGTAAAACTAAAATTTTTTTTTTTTGTAAATATTTTTTTTCTGTAAATTCAATTTTTACAGCATCTGTAATAGCAATAGCTTTTTTTAGATATTTTGAATTTAAGAATTTTAAATATTTAACTAAAAATTTTACAATTCTTGATTCTGTTTTAAGGTCATGATGTAATTCTATAATTGTTTTTTTTCTTAATAGAATTAACAAAAAACATGTGAAAAAATTTCTTGTAATATAAATGTCAGGTTTAAACTTGAAACTTTCAATAATGGAAAATATGGAAAATAAATAATAATTAAGACCAAGCGGAAATTCAGTGAATCTCTCAATTCTTTTAATATTAAATTTATTCTTTATATTGTAATGTTTAAATGTGCTGATATCTTTTTTTTTTACATTTGTCGTAATTAATAAAACATCATTTTTTAATTCAGAAAATGCTTCACACATTTTAACTATTTGAATAGAGCTTGCTACCGTTGAGGGTATTGCACTATTTGAAAGATAACAAATTTTCATTAAATTTTAAACTTCCTTAAAAAAATTTGTAAATTTATTACATTCCAAATTAAAAAAGGATCATAATAATTCTTTTTATGTTTTTTCAAAAGCTTTTCACATTCATCAAAATTAATTAATTCCGATGAATTGTAGTATTCTTTACTTAATATTTTTTTTGCAAATTCAAAAAGACCTTCACGTAACCAACCTGCAAATGGTGTATTAAAGCCTGATTTTTTCTTTAAAGTATATTTTAACTCCTTGTTATAGGAATTTTTTAAAATCTTTTTACTCTTAAAAAAAAAACCATACTTTTTTAAGTCACTAGCCATTAAATAATTAGTAATTAAATCTTTATCTAAAAATGGTACCCTGGCCTCTATACCTTTGTTTGAATAAATTTTATCATTCCTTAATAATATATCATTTACAACCCATGTATCTAAATCGTGATACATAACATTTGATAAATTTGGTTCATTATTGATATTTAAAGAATTATTTAATGTTTCATTCAAATCATCTTCATTAAAAAATTCAAAATTATTGTATATTTTTTTTTGGCTTTTAAAAAGATTTTGCTCGCTAAAGGATAAGTAAAGTTGTCTAGAATTTTTTATAAAGAGTCTTTTTAAAATTTTTGAATTAAATTTAAAATCTTTAAAATTTAAAAAATTTAATTTATTTATAATAGAAAGTATAAGAATTGACCTATATTTATTGTAACCAGTAAAAACTTCATCACCTCCGTCGCCAGAGAAAAAAACTTTTTCTTTCACGCTTTCACTTAAAATTAAATTAGCTACAGAATTTGTATTTCCAACTGGTTCTTCCACAATATCAACTATGTCTTCTGCCCTATCTTGAAAATCATTATTAGTAGCCATAACAGTATTAAATTTTACTCCATATTTTTTTGAAATTTCTTTAGCGACATCATGATCTATTTTATACTTATCTGAATTTTCAAAAGTAACAGAATAACATGAAAAATTACTTCCTAATTTTTTTAACAACTCATGAAAAATTATATTAGAGTCTATTCCACCAGATAATGAAAGTGCCACAGGAACATCTGACAAAAATTGGCGAGAAAATATACTATTTATATCTTTTTTTAAATGTTCTGTATTTGCATCTTTTTGTGGTTTTAAGGCGATTAGTTTTTTTCTTAAAAAATTATTTTTTGAAACCTCTATAACTTCTCCAGGTAATACTTTAAAAATACCCTTAAAATATGTTTCTCTTAAATCATTTCGATTAAAATTTGAGTATGATTTTACAGCATCTAAATTTATTTCATTGGATTTTTTACATAATAATAAACTTTTTATTAATGATGAAAAATAAAATTTTTTTGAAAATTTATCAAAATAATAATAAATCGGTTTTACGCCTACAACATCCCTAACTAAATAAATTTTATCATTTAAAGTATCATAAATGGATATCGCAAAAATACCTGATAACATTTTAAATGATTCTAATTTATATTTATCGAATAATTTTATAATTACTTCTGTATCTGAATTAGTATCAAAAAAATAACCAAGATCTTGTAATTGTTTTTTTAAATCAAGATAATTGTATATCTCACCATTAAAAGAAATAATTAAATCATTAAATCTGAGTGGTTGGTTAGATCTTTTTTCAACATCAATTATTGAAAGTCTATTATGGCCTACAGAAAAATTTTCATTGAAAAAGAAGCCTTCATTGTCTGGACCTCTTGATGCAGTGATCTTGGACATCTTTTTTAATAATTCAATATTTTTAAAGTTAAAACCGTTTATTCCACACATTAAATCAATTTAAATGTTAAGCTTTTAAAAATTTTATTCTTATTAAGTATGTCTATAATATCTATTAGTCCTTTTTCTCTTGAAATCAGCTCCTCTTTGAATCTAACTCTGATTTTTGGGTTATCCATTCAAATTATTTTTTTCTATGTTGATTTAAAATTTTGTTAATTTTTGTAGACGAAGTTTTTTTTGTATATGGCAAGTAAATAATTTTAACCCCTAATTCTTTGAATTTTTTATCTAAGATCCTCCATTTTTTTGATGCATACCAATCATCTCCCACCAAAATAATATCATATTTTAATTTTTTCCAACTTATAAATTTATCAAGAGTGTTCTGAGGTACTACCATATCAACATACTTTGAATTTTTTATGACCTCGACTCTTTCACTATAAGGAATTATAGGTTTTTTATTTTTATACCTTTTCACAACAGTATCGGTAGAAACTCCAACAATCAATTTATCACATAAAGATTTAGCTTTTTTAAGAATTCTTACATGCCCAACATGAAACAAATCAAATACACCAGTTGTATAACCTATTATTATTTTTTTTTTCATAAATTTTCTTTAATTTTTGTATTTAGGTCGATCTTCAAAAAACATCCTTAAATATTGAGGCTAAATAATGTTTAAATATTAACACTTTTTTTTTTAAGTTCATTTTTTATATAATTTATATCTATAGATTTATTAATATTTCTCCATAAATAATTTTTTGGATAAAATTCAAAAAACTTGTATTTTTTTTTTATTAATACTTTAATTGCCTCGTTATAACCATATTGATACTTCCTGTCTTGGATAAAATTTTCCGAAACTTCAATAAATTTTTTAAATAAACTTTTGCTCATTCCGTACATGCCTGGTGCCACTGCGTTTACTTTTCCTTTATATTCGCTTTTTCCCAATTTTTTTATTATATGATTTTGTATTAAAATTTTTGTTAGACCGGAATTTTTAAAAAAATCTTTATTTTTATCTACTAAAATAAAATTTTTGACTTTTAATTTATTAAATGAGTATTTAATATTTTTTTCAAGATATAGGTCTGATGCAATAAATATTATATCTTGATCAATGTGTTTTTTAGTCAAAGTAAGACTGTACATATTATTTGTGGTTTTGTATTTTTTGTTGAAAATATATATGATTTTTTTATTTCCAAATTTATAACCAATTTTTTTAATTATTTTTTCTTTTTTATAGCCAACAACAATTATTATTTTTGTTATTTTTTTTGTATCAAAAATATTTAAAATATTTTCCATTATTGATGATTTATTAAATTCAATTAAACTCTTTGGATCCTTAAAAGCTTTTTTGAGTCTTGTACCTTGTCCTGCAGCGCATATTATTAAAATCATAATCTATTATTTGAGATAAATTCCTACAACGTCAAAAACGTTATTTTTTGTTTTAGATTTTAATTTTAAAAGCATTGATTTATTTTTAAATATTTTAAATGAATTAAAATTTTTTAAATTTTTTTTAAAGTTCGTTTTATCTTTTAAAATATTTTTTGCATCACAATTATCATAAATTACGCCAGATATATTTTTTAGATAATCATGCCCATCAGTTGAAAATCCAAGAAATAAAAAATTTTTATAATTTGTTGACAAATAACTCATACATAATGCAGCAAAATGTTGAATTCTTCCTCCTCTGGAATTTTTATTTTTTACTTTTATTTTTATTTCTGAGCCAAAAATTATTAAACAATTTCTTAATTTTTTGAATTTATTTAAATATTCTAAAAAAATATTTTTTGATATTTCTGCATCCTCACTTAATATTTTTGGACAAATAAAAACTTTTCTAATTTTATTTGCATGAGATATTTTTTTAAAATTTTCTAAAAATTTTCTATTGTCAAAAATAACATTATTTTCAACATTTTTTCCGTTAAAATTATTGATATTTTTAGGTACAAATTTTTTTAGATTTTCTCTCATATTTTTTGGAATTTTGTTAATTAAATTATTTTTAATTAATAATTTTTTTGTGTCTTCTTTAGAAACTTTACTTGGAATTGTAGCACCAGATCCAACTGAAGATAAAATGTTTTTTGGATCATCACAAACAATCAAGTTTAATATTTTAGAGGGATAAACTAATTCAGCTAATTTTCCATTTTTAACATTTGAAAAATAACCTCTTATTTTATTTCTTTCATCAGCTTCTATACTTTCATGTATTAACAATTTGTTTAAAATTATATCATCTTTTATTGAAATCCCCTTCAAAGGTGAACTCAAACATGATGAACCGCCACCAGTTACAATGCTAATTATAATATCTTCTTTTTGTATCTTTTTTAATAAATTCAATAATCTCGTTGTAGAATTATTGCTTTGTAAACTTGGATTTGGATGAGTTCCTTTTAAATAAAGAATTTTTTTAGTGGATTTACTATAGTTATAATTTGGTGAAATAATTATTCCTTTCTTAATTCTTTTTTCACCAATAATTTTAATTAAATTTTTTGCAATAAAGGGTGCTACTTTGCCAAAACCTATTAAATAAATTTTTTTATTTTTATAAATTTTTTTTTTCCCAATTAAAAAATAGTTTTTTTTAATTTTAATAATTCTTTTAAGATAATTGTATGGATATGATATTTGGAATGTTTTATTAATAATCTTAAGTATAAGATTTTTATTGAAATTTTTTTTATAATTTTCAATTTCAAACATGTAAAGCTATAAATTTTTTTAGTATATCTCTCATTATTTTTCAGCTATAAAATAGGATTAAATATACACCAAAATTAATTTTAAATATGAAAAAAACTCACTTTAAAAAAGAAGTAAACAATAAAATTAATATAGGAATTAATGGATGTGGAAGAATTGGGAGAGCTATATTTAGATTAATATCAAAAAATAAAGATATGAAAGTTGTTGTCATAAATGACGTGAATCCAGATATCAAAAATATTTGTTATACTATTCAATATGACAGCATTCATGGAACTTTTAATAAAAAAGTTATCTCAAAAAAAAATGAAATAATAATTGATGATAATAAAATAAAATATTTTTCAAAAAAAAAAATTAATGAGGTAAATTGGAAAAAATATAAAGTAGATATTTTAATAGACTCAAGTGGAATATTTGAGAACGTAAAGATAATAACTAAAAATAAAAATATTTGTAATTACTCCATAATTACTCATGCAACTTATAATCAACCTAAAATTAAAACTTTAATCTTTGGAGTAAATGATGAAAATTTTGATTTTAAAAAAAATAGAATTATATCCTCTAGTATATGTGATACTGTTGCATTTTCTCCAATTTATAAATTAATTAATGAAAATTTTAATATAATTAATGGTAGGCTTACTACCCTTCATCCATGGCTTCCATTTCAGAATTTACTCGATGGTAAATCTGCATCTTGGTCAGTTCCTGGTGACACTTTTTCACAATATGCTTTAGGACGGTCCGCTGTGCAAAATCTAATTCCTAAATCTACCTCTGCTGTCAATGCAGCAGAACTCGTTATCCCCAAAATTAAAAATAAACTAAAATCTCTTTCCTTTAGAGTTCCTACAAATCTGGTATCTGGATCTGTATTAGATGTAAACCTGAAAAAGAAAACCTCCGTTAAAATCATAAGAAATTTGTTTAGAAAATATCAAAATAACCAAAAATGGAATATAATTAAAATTAATGAAGATCCCCTCACATCTTTAGATTTTATCGGAGAGGAAGTTTCGCTTATCTTAGATGACAGATGGACTAGTTTAAACAAACAAAATCTTCAATTAGTTTTCTGGTATGATAACGAAATGGGGTACAGTTCAAAGATTATTGATATTATTAAAAAAATAAAAATTAATAATGTTTAAAAATAACATCTATTAATTTACCTTTTTCCTCTTTTTTTTTCTTAAGTTTTATTCTCCAATTTTCACCTAAGAATTTTTCTAATGAAAAAAAATTCAAAATTTTTTGAAAAAAATTTGGAAACTTAATAGTATTGTAGGGCTTATATTCAAAAAACTCTCCAAGTCTATCTTTAGAAGCATAAATAATCTCAAAATCTTTAAATAATTTTTTTAAATCTTTTTTTGTCATCACCAATGTTTTTGGTGAACCACCATACGTTTCACTAATATCACTATATAACTTTATCCAATCAAAATTATATTTAAATATTTTACCTTTTATAATTCCTTGAATAAGACATCTTTTAAGATAATGTTTCCATCCTCTTGAATACAGAGTTATTAAAGCTTGTCCATCATCCTTCAGAACTCTAAAAATTTCTTTTACTGCTAACTCTGGATTTGTAGTGTGGTGTATTACTCCAAAACATGATACCAGATCAAACGTATTATCATCAAATTTCAAATTTTCTGCATTACCAACTTCAATACTTTCATACTTCAAATTTCTTAACTCCAAATTTAATTTTGTTAAATTAATCTGTTCTTCACCTAAATCTATAGCATTTACTATTGCTCCATTTTTTGCGTATTCAACGGTGTCAGTACCTAATCCACACCCTATTTCCAAGATCCTTTCGCCCTGATGATGTTCAAATTCAGCAAAGTATTTATAATATTGATAATAAACATTATATCTTTTGTATGAAATTTCATTAAACCATTGAAGTGACAAAGGTTTTTTATTTGAATACCATTGTTGAGGAATTCTTTTTCCATTCCAATAGTTTCTTAGTTCTTCAATTGTTACGTTTTTCATATTAAATTTCTTAGTAGCATAATTTAAATTTATATCTAATAAAAATTATTCATTATTTAAAAAAAATTTTTCTAAATTAAAACACATCCATATTTTATGTGCACTGCTTGATTGATATACTTTTGAACTACCAGAAAACGAGGAAATATCTTTTCTTGATAATAGCTTTTTTAGGTAGTTTGTATTTAAAATTCCTCTATTTTTGGATTTAGAACTCAGCAAAGTTTCATATATTCTGTCCTTAATTTTTTTTTGACTCATCCATGTGTGAAGTGGAACTGGAAATCCAATTTTTTTTCTATCTAAAATTTCTTTAGGTATTTCATTTTCAAATGCTTTCCTTAAAATATATTTTGTTATATCATTAACTTCAGAACTTTTATCTGATGTAAGTTCTAATTGTTTTTTAATAACTTTAGTTTTGTATTTATTCGGAATTGTAGATGCAAATTCAATAATTCGATGATCAAGAAAAGGAACTCTAAGTTCTACGGCGCTAGCCATGGATGACATGTCCTCTCTTTCTAAAATACCTTTGAGATGATATTTTTGAAAAAAATATTGCATTCTGTCTAAATAATTATCAAAATATTTGTCCTCAAAAAATTTTGAAAAAAAATCATATATATTAAGATTGATTTTTTTTTGATTTATATCTTTATTTAAAATTTTCTTTTTTATACTCTCATCTGTATAAGAATAAAGAGATAAAAAGTGCTCTGTAATATTTTTAAAGCTTGTTTTCCCATATCTCATTTTCATATTTTTTATGAATTTAATTTTTTCAGATTTTTTTTTAAAATAATTTAAATTTTTGATCTTTTTAAAATCCTCAACTGATCCAAAAATTCTTCCGTAGCCACAAAATAATTCATCAGAGCCAGAGCCAGAAAGAACTACTGTTGCTTTTTTTTTTATTTCATTACAAAGTTTAAATTGACTTGCCTCATTAGGTATTGTCAAAGGTGATCCTCTTAGTTGAATTAATTTTTCCATATCATCAAAATAATTTTCAGCTGTTGTAGAAATCACTGAATGTTTCATGTTTAATTTTTTTGCTACAAGTTTTGAATATTTAAATTCATTATAATCTTTATATGAATAGCCAATACTATAAGCTAAAAAGTTTTTTCTTATTTGCTTATTTATGATTGCTGCGATAATAGTAGAATCCAAGCCACCTGATAGCAAAGAGGCAACTTTTACATCAGATATAAGTCGATATTTTACAGAAGATTCAACCAGGTTAGATAGTTTTTGATTATAAAACTCCTCACCTTTATCTATTTTATTTTGTAAAAAAAATTTTTTATGATCCCAATATTTTTTTATTTTTATTTTATTACTTCTTATTTCGATATAATGACCCGGTTCTAGAGCGTGAATTTTTTTGAAGTATGTTTTGTTGCCCAGGGGTTGTCTAAATGAAAAATATGCAGAAATTGACTCTTGATCTAAAATATTATTATTTTTAGTAAATGTTGAAATAGCTTTAAGATTAGAAGAAAATGAGATTTGATTATTATCGATAGAGTAAAAAAGAGGTTTTATACCAATTCTGTCTCTAAAAATGTATGAAATTTTTGTATTTTTATTATAAAATGCAAATGCAAACATTCCATTGCATTTTGTAATAAAGTTTGGACCCTGGTCTATCAAACCATTAAGCAAAACCTCTGTATCTGTTTTATTCTTAAATTTATAACCTTTAAATATTAAATCCTTTTTAAGATCTTTAAAATTATAAATTTCACCATTAAAGGTTATTATGCTACTTTTGTTGTGAGAAAACATTGGTTGATGCCCGCGTTTTGAAAGGTCAATTATACTAAGTCTTTTATGGCCAAATGCAATTTTATCATTAATAAAATATCCTTCATCATCAGGTCCCCTGTGAGAAATAAGCGCGAGAGAATTTAGAAATAATCTTTTATTAACTTTAAAATTTTTTTTTAAAGCGATGCTTCCAAAAATGCCACACATTTATTTACCTTTATATAAAATGATTGTTCCAAAAAAAATCTTGAGGATTCTTAAAAACGTATAAAATAAAATAATTAATAAATAATAATATAGAATTTGATATTCATTCATAAATATTAAAATTGAAAAATTTAAAATATAACCTGGCTCACTAAAAAAATTTCCTCTTATGAACTCATGATCAAAATATTTAAAAAAATTACGAAAAAAATTTATTCTTTTTTTATATCTGACTCTTTTTTTCTCTAAAGATTTAACATTTAAGAATAAAATATAATTACGTAACCCAATTAATCTATAAAAAATTAAAAAAAATGAGATAAAAAAACCAACAATAATTATCATTTCTTTTTGATAGAGAAAATTTTCAAAATCTTGATTGTACAAATAAAATGAAACTGAGATGGGTATCAAAAAATAAAATAAATCTGCTCCCATCGTGTCTAAGGTTGCACCATATTTAGTCTTTTTTTTATTCAATCTTGCAAGGTCACCATCTAAAGAGTCTAGGAGTCCAAATAAAATTATAAATAAGCAGGCGGCTTGTCCGTAACCAAGTATCAAAGATCCACTCCCAAAAAAAATAGAAAAAAAACTTAAAATTGTTATAAAATCTGGTGAAATACTTATTTTGTTAAAAAAATATGCTAGAAAAGGAGTAATCTTTTTTACTATTATGTTCATTAACACATAATTTTCTGAAATATATCTTCTGTGAGTGGGATTTTTAATTCTTGTGCTATCGTAAATATTTTTAATTCTCATAAAATAAATTTAGTCTATTCGAGCCGCGATATTAATAATATTATTTAATTTCCAAAAATTCGAACTTAAGTCATCTAATTTAATTCTATCAGTCTTTGACGGAAACTCATAAAGAAGATCTTTATACTTATGACTAGATTTAAATTCTTGATATTTCTCTTCAATTTTGTTTCTAGAAATAAAATCATTCAATGATTTGTTATTTATCAATGCATAATGATCACTATGTTCTGGCAGAGAATAAAGTTTACTGTGTATTCTAGAGTATAATCTTCTAAATACATAATTTGGATCTTTCAGGCTAGGCTTGTGAAAGAAATTTATAAACTTTTTACCTGTAACCTTTTCAAAAGCTTTAAAAGAGTGCCATTTTGAAAAATTAACAAGTTTATCATCAATGATAGTTGAAATTTGTTTAATTACAATATTGGCATTTAGAGCAATTGCTTCAACCAATTTATTACCTTTGCTTAAGGATGCACTTTGATGAATATCTTTTCCAGCAGCTCCTAAAAATTTAAAAAATTTTAATAATTTTTGAGCTACAAAAGGATCCCTATTTTTCAGCTTGTTATCAAAATATGGTGATTTCATAATTTTTTTCAAAACAAGAAAGGCATTTTTTTTCCTTAAATCTTTGAATAAATTGAATTGATTCTCATTTAAATTTTTAATTGGTGAGGAACTGATAGTGTTAATAGATTTGTCATCATTTAAATATCTTTTTCTATAATCAAACAACTTTGATAACTGATCAACATAAGCATTGATTATTGGATAATAATAAGGATCTATGGTTGGAAAATCAGAAAAAATATCAAATACATCATCAAAATTTTTTTTTTCTAATTTTTTTTTGAAAAAATCAATAGAGTAAAAATGTCTTTTATCTTTTTGTGCTGAATACCCAAAATCATCATTTATTCTATCCGGATATGGAAGATGCTGATCTATAGTGAGCAATAACGGATCACCATCTCCATTTATGAGATTGGAATGTTCTGGAAGAAATGTGTCAAGAAATATATCTCCATTATGAAGAGGAAAAAAAAGAGAGTCATTCTTTTTCACAAATTCAAAGTTGGATTCTAATTCATCTGAAATATTATGTTTGAAATTTAAAACAGTATTTTTTTTACCATACGTATATAAGACATTTAATCTTTTATTGAAATATTTTGATACCTTCTGTGCTGTAGCTAATTCATCTGAATAAATCCCTCTTGCAATATGAACAGGATTTAAATCGATGTGTTTTAATCCTGCGGCCAATAGTAGTGCTGAATCCATTCCTCCAGATAATGATAAAAAATTTTTTTTATTATCATCTAAGTATTCAAAATTTGAGACATAACTCTCTGCTAATTCATCTGCTAAATTATCATGATCATCTCTTGAGCAAAATTCTTCAAAATCTAGATACCATGACATCTCATAATTATTCTTATTATTTTTATTTAATTTTATAAGTGATCCTGGAAATAAGAAATCTTTAACATCATCATATATTCCATGATGAAAAAAATATGAGTGATGTGAAAAAAGTTTTAAATATGAATTATTATCAGATAGTTTTTTATCATTATTAAATTCATTATCTGTAAATATCAAATTTTCATTATCTTCAAAAATTCTGATACAGGAATGTAAAATTGATGCAGCAATTTTAATTTCATCATCTTTTATAATCACCAAAGTGCAAATACCAACTATATTCCTAAATAATTTCTCGATATTCTCATTATCAAAGTCTTGATTCTTAAACCCTAAAATTAAATCGTCAATCTTATCAATCGGTGATCTAAAACTTCCTAAAAAATATACTTTATATTTTTTATCAAAATATTCTTTTTTATATCTATATCCATCTAGTCCATAGAGTTTAAATTCTTTTTTACTATATTTTAAGTGCATAAATTTAATCAATTTTGTTAATTTTAGATCTCGTATTATCAAAATTTAAAACAACATCTGAACTTTCAATTATATTTTTGGAGTGACTTATAATTATAATAATTTTATCCTTTTTAACACTGGACAACTGTTTAAAAATATTTTTTTCATTTTCAAAATCTAAAGAAGAAGTAAATTCATCTAATATGGTTACAGTCTTATCAAAATAAAAAATCCTGGCAATACCTATCCTTTGCTTTTGACCACCTGATAATTTTATTCCATCATCCCCAATTAGAGTATCCATTCCATGTTCTAATTTTTTGACATGTTCATATAAATTTGCTTTTTTAAGAGAATTCACTATTTCATTTTCATTTATTTTTTCTGTATCTTGAGAAAAAGCAATATTATTCTTTATAGACTCATTTAATAGAAAAACTTTTTGCGATAAATAATCAATATTATTTTGCCATTCAGCTAAGTGATCATTTATATTTTGATTATTATTGAAAGAAATACTTCCTGTCCCTGGTTTAATAAAACCCATAAGAAGATTTATAAATGTGGATTTTCCAGCTCCAGAACTTCCTGTAAGACAGTAAATTTTACCCTTTTCAAATTTAAAATTTACGTTCTCTATTAAATTTTCCATACTTTTATCATAACTAAAGCTTAAATCTTTGACCTCTACGCTTTCAATTTTTGTTTTAAAGTTATTGTTAGAATTCTCTCTTTCAAAAAAATTATTTTTAGAAATATTCTTATTAAGTTCTTTCTCTACTACCTCAAATGAGGTTCTTGCATAAGAAATCTGTTGAAATGACACGTAAAGCATATTTACTATAGGTATAATTCTAATCAATGCTGTTATATAAACTCCTAAGTAAAATAATGATGATGAATTTTGATTTGGAAATATAATTGAAAGATAATAAACAAGCCCACAAATTATCAAGATTGATAAAATTTCAAGAATTTGTCTTGGATAAACAGCAAGCATAGAAAACTTTACTTGAATATCAGCATTTTCCTTTGCATACCTTTTTAATAAATTGAAAAAATATTTTGGATTTTCTGACAACGTTATTTCTTTTACCGAATTTAATCCCTCAGTAATATGTTTTATTAGCAAACCTGAATTTCTAGTTTTTATTGCTCCGTAAGACTCAATTTTTTTTCTAAAAAATTTAGAAAATATTAAAGCCATAATTAAAGCAATTAATAATCCAGTAATAAATATCTTAGGATTTATGAAAAATAAAAAAACCAAAATTCCTATTAACTTTATAGTCTCTCCAAAAACTTGGATAATTCCTCTTACAAAAAATTTGTAAAAATTATTTATTTCGGTTGTTAAATTTCTAATTAAATTATAATTTTCTCTGGCAGCTAGATCAGTAATGTCAGAAGTATAAAAACCAAATAATTCACATGTGGTTTTCACGTTTGCAGTTTCAGCCCATTTTTGTTCGTACCAATTAGAAAAAATAGTAAATAAAAATTTTATTAAAAAAATAAATATTATTGAAGTAAGTATAAAAATTATTATATTTTCTGGGCGTAGAATGTCCTGTGAAAAAAAAGAAAAAAATTGATAATTTGAAATTATTTTTTCTACCTCTTCATTACCCTTCGCTAAAAGATAGATAACTGGAATAATTATGCCTATTCCAACCATCTCAAGTAAAAACTTAAAAAACTGTATTACTAATATAATGTTAATTTTTTTTTTACTAGAATTGGGTAACAGTTCAATACATCGTTTGATTAAATTCATCTCTATTTATATACTCTTAATATATCTGATTTAATAAACTCAAATTTTATATTATCAAATTTTTTACTTAATTTTTTTAATCTACAAATTAAATCAAAAACTTCATTTTTATCGAAAAAGGTAAATTTGTGAGATCCAATTTTTTTTCCAAGTATTTTTAATCTCAAATCCCTTATCAAAAAAGAAGATCTTAACGAAAATCTATTATTAGGCTGAATATATAATTTTTTTCCAATGTTTTCCCAAGTATCTACAATCTGAATATATGATTTTTTACCAACAAAGTTGTAGGCTCGATTTTTAACGAATTCTATTTTCTTATTTATTTTCAATTTATTATTTTTTTTTAAATATGCTTTATCAATTTCGTTAATAATGTTTTTTTCATTATAAATTTTTGTTGAAAGTATGTCCGCATATGGATGACCATGTCTGATTTTTATAGGATAATAAGAAAGAGTTGTTTTACCCCTTGCTGACGCTTCAAAGCCACCGGTGCAACCAGTGTGTATAACTAATCTTGACCTATATATCCAATCAGAAATAAAACCATCTGAATTAACTAATATATTTTTAAATCCTTTAAAATGATTTTTCCATTTCTTAATGTCATCTACAGGATGGGGTCTTATTATAATCGTCTTATTTTTATATTTTTTTGAAATTTTAATTACAAGTTTTTTGAAATAACCAAACAAAATTTGGCTGTTTTTTGCCCACCTTAAGATATCTTTCTCTTTAAGGCCTCTTTTAAAATATCCTGTGCTTTTATGAAATTTAATTTCTTCTTCTATGCTGCGATGTGAGCATACGTAATCAAAATTAGTGCTAAATAAAATATAATTGCTCTGTTTTATATAGTTTATATTTTTATAAAACTTTTCAAAATCATTTCTCCAAAAATCTATTCGAGGATTTCCACTTTTGACAATTTTTTTTTTAAAAGATGGATAATTATTACATATGTTTCTGTAATCAAAAGGTCCCCAAGAAAATACTTTATCAACTAAACCTAATGTTTTTTTTGAGTATCTATAATTCTTGTAATTTGTGTCGTAATCAATAAATCCATTTTCTTCATCTTGACTTGTTATCAAAAAATTTTTTTTTTTTAAATAAGTTAATTCATTAATTCTAGATTTACCGGGTGTAATTGATTTCATATGAACTATTCCTGGTTTAAAAAAATTTCTCATCAAAAAACTGTTTATTCTTCCAATAAAAACTTCATTACCTCTACTTGCCGCTTCTAAAGAAAGTAATAATTTTGATAGAAGTTCTCTTTGCTTAAGCTCAAATATGATATAAATATTCATCTATTCAAAGGATAAGATAATTTATCTAATAGGTGTATCTTCCCAACTATCCTGATCATGAAGTTTATCACCAACACTTACCAAAGTTTCATCATATTTCCATGGTGAAATTTGATGATTTAAAGCAATCTTCATAAATTCATCCTCGGTAATATTCATTATTTTTAAAAAATATTCTAGACTTCTGGGTTTTTTAGCGTGAAATTTATCAATTAAAATTTTTCCTTCCTCTTTTGTCATTTTTCCCAATCTTATCTCTCTAGCAACAGATTGAGCTGTTCTACCAAATCCTCTCTTCACATATTTTAACCAGTCCCTGATCCCATTTACTCTACATTCTATTTTTTCCATTGAAAATTGTTTTGGTAATCCCTCAACTTCATCTTGTTTCCAACCTAATTCTTTTTTGATTAATTCAGTTTGATTTACTGGATCCCAATTAATAAATGTTCCATAACACAAACTTTTATATCCAATTTTTTTTAAATCTCTTAACTTCGGATATTTAAAGGGAGCTAAATCTCTTTCTTTAATAACTCCATCGTTTATGAATCCAAGCATATCTTCTGCATTAATACCAAGGTTTATATATCTGTTAAAAGCTTCCTCATCTTGTTCTTCAAATTTTCCTTCATCAAAGTCATAATACCCAGTATATTCAGCTGCAGACTCTCCCCAAATTAAAAGTGGGATGTTAAACTTAACTGCAATTTGCATAGGATAAGCAAATATTCCTGTATGGCAGTGCCAACAAAAATCTCCCTTTCGTTTTAAGGACTCGAGCATTAACTTTCCAACAATCTTCATGTTAGGCCTAAAAACTAAATAATCTGTTCCTAGAATTTTCATTGTTCTTTCAGTGTTTTGTTTCAACTGTTCCCTGAAAAAACCGTGATCAAATGAAATTACTAATGGCTTCAATTTATGCTTTCTTACAATTTGATGTAAAATAAATGTTGAGTCTTTTCCACCGCTAAAAGGCACTATACAATCATAATCTCCTTTACCTCTAAAATCTTTTACTAGGTTTTCAAAAGTTTCAGCTCTTTTTTTCCAATCAATTTTTGATTTTTGATTTTTATGATTGTTGCATACGTTACAAACACCTTTTTTATCAAAATCGAAAGTCTCATATGTTTCGGGTAACATGCAATTTGTACAAGACTTTAGAAAAAAGTTTTTACTCATATTTGAAGTATACCTAAGGTATATTTACTATATTATCAATTAAAATAACCTCAAATTGATATTGTAACTTTTTAAATAAGATTTTGTTCTTATAGGATTACTGTCTGTAAAATTAAATAAACTTCCACAGGCGACAGCACTTATATTAGAAATTTTGAAAATATCTTTTATGTGATCATAATTGCCAACCCCGCTCGAATATATAATTGGAACATTACTGACTTCACTCGCTTTTAAAATTAGGTCAATATCTGGACCTTCCATGGTTCCTTCACAATCAATTGAATTAATCATTATTTCACCAACATCATTTTCCATCAATTTCAAAATATGTTCTCTCAAAGAAATTTTATTTAAAATTTTTCCACAGTCTGAAAAGAGTTTAAAATTACCATCAATTTTTTTTACATCAATGCTAGCTACAATCGCTTGTCGACCAAATTTATTAGCTAAATTTTTTACAAATTCATAATTTTCGTAACATACTGAGTTAATTACTACTTTATCTGCTCCACTTTTAATTATCTCTGTTGCATCATTTATAGATTTAATTCCACCACCTGCAGCGATAGGTATGAAACATTCCTGTGAAATTTCCTTAAGTATATCTCTCAAAGATAATGGATCACGTTTTTCTCTATTTATATTTAATAAAATTAGCTCGTCAGCATCTGAGTCATTAAAAATTTTTGCAGTCGAAACTGGGTTACCTACATCTTTATATTTATCAAAGTTAATTGTTTTTACCAATCTTTGATTCATTAAAAGTAGTAGGGGAATTATTCTTTTTTTTAACATTATATTTTCCAACTACAAAAATTTTCCAAAATCTTTAAACCATTTTTTGAACTTTTTTCTGGATGAAATTGAAATCCAACCACATTATCGTTTATTATAATTGAAGGAAAATTTTTCAAGTAAATTGTTTCTGCAAAAAGATTATCATCATTTTTTAAAATAGTTTTATACGAATGTACAAAATAGAAATTGCTCTTGTTTTGAATTCCATCAAACAACTTGTGATTTTTTACAATATTTATTTCATTCCAGCCAACATGGGGTAAGTTAAAGTTTTTTGAGGGGTCTGACTCCATTAAATTCACTGTAGCATCGATAAAATTTAGTCCTTTACTTTTATAATTTTCATTACCCTCTGTGGCTAAAAATTGCATTCCCAAACAAATACCTAAAATTGGACAACCTTTATTTTTAAAGTTTGCCAATTCTAGTTCAAAACTTTTATTTTTATAGAATTCTTTTGAAATATTTGAAAAAGAACCAACTCCAGGTATTATTAAGTGAGATATATCATCTAATTTTCCTTTTTCAGAAATTTTGATAATCTTTAAATCAAAACCTAAATTATAAACCGCGCTCGAGACTGATGTTAAATTACAAACTTCTAAGTCCAGAATTCCAATCATATATATTTTCCATAAATTAGACCATCAACTCTTTTATTTTTATATTGATATTGTTTTTTTAAAGTTCCCTCTAACTTAAAATTATTTTTTAATAAAACTTTTGATGAGGAAATATTATTTGAATAAACGCCTGCAGTTATTTTTTTTAACTTAAAACGTTTTTTTGCTATGATTAATACATTTCTTATAGCTTGGCTTCCAATGCCTTTGTTATGATAATTTTTATCTCCAATAAAATAAGAGATTTCTGAAGTTTTATGAATAAAATTTATTGGACCAAGCTTTATATTGCCAACATGAATTTTTTCTTTTTCTAAAAATATGAAAATTCCAAATAAGAATTCATTTTTGGAATTTTTTTTTGAGGATACAAATTTTTTAACTTTTTTTTCTCCATGATTGCTAAATCTTTGCTCTGTAAACTTCATAATTTCCTTATTATTCATCCATGAAATATATTTTTTGCTTACCATGTCAGGCTTAAGCTCGGTTAAAATTATTTTTATATTATTTTTCATTTAAATTATGTATTTAGAGAGTTATAATTATTCATGAAACTCTATAACATTAATCATATCATAGTTTTAGGTGGATCTGTAAATTGTTTATTTTTTTTGAAGCATTTAAAAAAAAATAAAATTAATTACCATTTTTTTACCAATCAAAGAATGCTTAATGATAAAATTCTCGATAATAGAACTTTAAAAAATCATCTCAAATATGAGAAAATTAATTATATCTCTACTAAAGATATCAATAAAGATAAAAATATTTTTAATTGTATAAAATCTAGTTCACTAGGAATTGGTTTTGGTCAACCTTGGTATATAAAAAGTAAACTATTAAAAAAATTTCGTGGAAATATTTTTGATTTTATGGGTATCCCAATGCCAATGTATAGAGGTGGCGCACATTTTTCATGGATGATATTAAATAATCAGCGTTTAGGTGGATGCTATCTTCAAAATATAAATGAAAAAACTATTCAAGGATCTAGTGATAGTGGCTACTATATAACTGGATATAAATATAAATTCCCAAAAAACTTAAAAACTCCAAATGATTTTTTCAATTTTTCAAGAAAAAAAGAGATCTTATTTTTAAGAAAATTTCTGAATCAAATTAAAAATAAAAAAAAATTTAAATTAAAAAAATTTAATGAAAATAACTCAATTTTTTTCCCAAGATTAAATAATAAAATAAATGGATATATAAATTGGGAAAATTCAGCAGATGAAATAGTTAGATTTATTAATGCATTCAGTGAACCATACATGGGGGCTATAACTTTCTTAAATAAAAAAAAATTATATTTAAAAAATGCGACTTTAATCAAAAAAAATGATTATCATTCTTTCTCATCAGGATTAATTGTAAACAAGTACAAAAGTTTTCTCTACATTGCAGCACGAAAAGGAATAATTAAAGTTAAAGATGTTATGAATATAAAAATTGATAACATCAAAATAGGACAAAGGTTAATTACTAAAAATAATCTAATAAACAAAACGAAAAATCATATAATATTTTAACAATTAATTGAAATTATTTTAAAATTTCTTTTCAGTATTTTTTTATTAGCTTTTTATTTTCCCATTTTAAACAATAAGATAATACCTGTTTGTATGGAAGGTTATGATGATCGGCAATTTGATTTATAGATATTTTTTTTTCTAAAAAAGAAGGCAAATTATTCATAAGAAGATTCCAATTTTTTTGCTTATTTGTAAATTTTTTTTTATCGATACCGGGTGACTCTGCATTAAGATAAAGCCGGTATTTTTTATTTGATAAAGCAATAACACCTTTATAATTATTTTTAAATCTAATTTTGTTTTCAAAGTCGTCAATAATTAAACGTAAAATTTTTAAAGTATTTGAGAGTTTTTTTTGAGAGATAATTTCAGGTGTATCTAAATCAGTATGATATTGAGGAAATGGTGATCTAGTTAGAGTGATTGTACTTATATTATATCCAGGGGAGTCGAAAACTATCTCGTCGTTTCCATAAATTGTCCTAAAATCTCCGGAAAGAAATTTTTCTTTTGATTTTTTTAGTGCTCTAAGTGCTATGTTGTCAATTTCAGAATTTTTTTGTACTGAGTGCTGAAGCTTGATTTTATTATTATTTCCAACAGACTTTAAAAGAATAGAGTATGTTAAATTTTTAAGGTTATTTTTTTTTATTCTTTTAAGCCAAAAAATGGGTCCATAGAGCTCGGGAGCTATTAACAGTGTATAAGTAAATTTTCTATTCTTTATTTTTCTAAGTTCCTGAAACAACTTTATTGCTACTGCGCAGCCTGAGATATCATCATTTGCTTGGAATGGATGGCAATTATGTGCATTTATTATAATAGTCTCTTTATTTTTTCCTTTTAAAGTATACTCAAGAACTTTCATCTTAGATTTTTTAATTTCTGTTTTAATATCAATTTTATAATTTTTATTTTTTAATTTTTTAAGATCGTTCAAAGACATACAAAAACCCCAAGATGGTTTTTTTGACCTATAAAGACCAGACCAATTATAAGGAGTTGCACTATTATCAATTTTTGATGTGAACAAATGCTCTTTAAGTTCTTTTAAATCAACTATACCTGAAAAACTTTTTGATTGAACTGGAACACCAAATTTTTTATCCTTTGCATCGTAAATAGTCTTTAAACCATCTTTAATAATCCCTTTTTTTAATATCCAAGAGTGAGGTATTTTCCAACCATTAATAGATTTTCCGGTCTCAAATGAATAAACTTTAAACGGCAAAAACGTTTTAAATTTTTTTATGGCTAAATCATTTCCTTTGCCAGCAATAGAATAGTCAAATGGATACAATTTTTTTACTATATTTTTTATACTCATTAATTCAATCTTGCAAAATCAGTTTCTGAGGTTTGTTCATGTAAATACCTATAAATATCATCATTATTTTCACATTTTGATATTATAAAAAATAATTTGTCTAAATGATCAAAATAATTTTTTAATATTTTTTTAGTGTGAGCAACTGATACATAGATTGTAGTAGTTGCCAAATATCCTTTTTTTAACATCTCTTGAGTTATAAAAGTTTTATACGCTTGATGATTTTTGCTTAAAAATACAAAAGAACTCAAAGCTGGTATGCCTGTAATCTTAATCTTTATTCTATTTTTTTTAGCTAGCTTTTTCCATTGAGATCTTACGTATATTCCAAGTTTAGTAATATAATTCCAAGTTTTTTTCTTTTCCATAATTTCTAGCGTTTTCAATGCTGCTGTTGGACCGATGCTTTCTGTCCAAAAGGTACTGCTAATAAAAGTATCACTTATACTTCTCATAATTTCTTTCTTTCCTAAAACAGCTGTTATAGCATAACCATTCCCTATTGCCTTTCCTAGCATTAACATGTCTGGGTTGACACCATAAATTTTGTGAATACCTCCAAAACTTTCTCGAAAACCAGTAGTACATTCATCAAAAATTAATACTAGATTTTTTTCATCGGCTAGTTTTCTTACTTTTTTTAAAAAATTTTTTTTAGGCTTTTGATTTCTGATAACTTCCATTTTTATAATACCTATGCTAGGATTTTTTTTTATTAAATTTTTAAGCTCGTTGAATTTATTGTATTTAAAGGGAAATATACTTTCTTTAAGTTTACTTAATACTCCTCCAGTTTTTAGACCAGGGAGTAAATGATCGTTTAGATTGCTTTTTTTTTTAAATTAGTTGCAAGATACCAATCATGCCATCCATGATATCCACAAAATGCAATCTTTTGATTTTTTGAATAAGCTCTTGCTAGTCTTATTGCTATTGCATTAGCTTCACCACCTGATCTCGCAAATCTTACTTGATCTGCCCATGGATGCATTTCTACAAGTTTTTTTGCCAATTGAACTTCTTCTGTGCAATTTAAAGTAGACATATTGGCTTTTGATATCCGCTCTGAAACCGCTTTGTCTACTTGAGCATTTGAGTAACCCAAGATATTTGTACCTATACCCATTATACTTACATCATAATATTTATTTCCATCTAGATCTTCTATCATGCATCCTTTTGCTCTTTTAAAATAACTTGGCCATGCATTTGGTAAAAAGACATCAGGCCTTTTTGAAAATAACATATTTCCACCAGCTATATATTTTTTTGCTATATTCCAAATTTTTTGTCCACTTTGTAAACTTTTAAATTCTCTTATTTCAGAGTCTTCTTTATTTTCAATAAATATTTTTTTATTTTTTTTATAAAAGTTTAAAATATCTTTCAGAGTAAAATCATTATTATTAAATTGATGGAAAATTTTTTTTATCAATAAGAAATCATTAATTGTATCAAGTGTAATCCTAATATCAGAATAATTTTCATTTTTTAGTTTATAATTAAACTTCTTAAATATGTTGCTTCTTAAGACATACTTAGTGACGTGTTCTTTATCATAACTAGAGATAGCATTTTCATAAATTTTTTTAAGTGTTTTAAATGAAAAAAATTCAATATCCATGCCATCAGGAAAAGTTCTGTCCTCAATATTAGAAACATAATCAAATTTTTTTGAATTAAAAATTCCTCCAATTTTATCTATTAATTTTGAATCTAATAAAGGGCAATCACCAGTAATTCTTAATATATTTGATATCTTAAATTTTTTTGCACAGTCATAGTATCTTTTTAAAACATTTTTTCGCTGCCTCTGAAAACTTTATATTTATGTTTATCAAGAAGTTTAAATAAACTGTCGTTTTCTCTCGTATTAGGTATGGCAACAATTATGTCACTGATTTTTTTTGCTTTAGATAATCTCTCTAATAATAAAATTATTGTTTCTTTTCCTTTTATCTTTTTTAAAACTTTACCTCTCAATCTTGTAGAACCGATTCTTGCTTGGACAATTGCTGTAATTTTTTTTTTCATAAATTAATTTATTTTAATAATGAATTTTCTTTTTTTATAAATAAAATATGCTGGAAAATTATTGTTATCTCTAGTCCTTAATTTATCAATTTGTGATTTTATAGATTCGTTGATATTTAATTCACTCAATGAAGGCTGTATTCTTGGAAAATAGGATGCCTTCCCCTTTTGGTCATAACTTTTTAAGTTTTTATTTTTGGCATACTTTTTTAAAAATAATTCAATAACTTTGAGAGCGCATTTAAGTTGTTTTTCTTTAATTTCCTCAAACAACAAAGTAGGTTCAAAGTAAAATTTTTTTTTAATATAATACCTTCCCTCATCCATTTTTTCAGAACATTCAAAGAGAGTAAAAACAATTTCTTTTTTTTTTTTTAATATTTGCCAGTAAAGAGGCGACATACCACGTCCTTTTGGTAAATCTGACTCATGAATAACTAAATTATGTTTCGAGTAAGACAATATTTTTTTGGGAATAATTTTGTAATAACTAATAATGAATGTTAATTCATTATTTTTTTTTATTTTATTATGGCTGCTAATCAATCTTTTTTTCAACCATGCTGGAATTTTATCTTTATTATTATAGATCCAAGACTTTTTGTCAGTTAAAATTTGAATTTTCATTAAATTTTACAAAATTCTATTACGCTTGAATATCTTTGACCCCTTTTCTTCTTTTCTTATTCCAAAAGAAGCTGTTTTTAAAATCATCTTGATATTATCAATTTCAATTTTAAGTGCCAGCAACTGTTTTCCTGTAATTGATACAGGTGAGTCAACGCATTTATGTTTTTCGTCTATTTTAAGATGTTTTTCAATTATTTTTGCACCTAGCAAATTTCCATAAATTGGAATTTTAATATCATTGGTGTGATCTGATATACCAATTTCGCATTTAAACCTCTTTTTTAAAAAATTTATATTAGAAAGATAAGAACTTTTATCTTTACATGGATATGAAGAAACACAATGAAGTAATGCCAAATCAATTTTTTTCTTTTTAAATGTATAATATACTTTATCTATCTCATCAAGACTAGCCATGCCGGTTGAAATTATAGTCGGTTTTTTTGTTTTTAATATTTCATTAATTAATTCATAATTTCCAATATCAAATGAAGCAACTTTAAATAATTTAACATTTAAGCTATCAAGTAAATTTACAGACTCTTTATCGAATGGTGTAGAAAAAAAATTTATTTTTCTATGTTTGCAATAATCATTTATGATCTTAAAATCATTAAATTTTAATTCACATTTTTTAAGAATATTAAAAATTTTTTTATATTTTTTTTTTATTCTTTTTTCGGTTATATACGTTTGAAATTTAATAGCACTTGCTCCATTTTTTTTTGCTACATCAACTAATTTCAGGGCATCTTTAATTTTTCCATTATGATTAATTCCTGCTTCAGCAATAATAAAATTATCAAGGTTACCAAAAAAATTAATTTTTACCATGAGCTTAATCCACCATCTACAATAATATTTTGGCCACTAACATAATTTGAATTTGAACTAGCTAAAAAAATAATTGCTGTGTAAAGGTCTTCTGAGTTTGCCATTCTTGCTTTGGGTACTCTTAGTGAATAATTTTTTACAAACAATGCTTTTTGTGGTTTTTTCTTATTATATAAGCCACCTGGCGACAAACAATTAACGTTTATATTTAAATCAGCTAAAATTACTGAATAATATTTAGTTAGTTGAATGATAGATGCTTTTGTTGCGCCATATATTTCAGAATTATAATTTCCATTTTTACCATAAACTCTGAAATCTGGACTTACTACTCCATAAATTGACCCAATATTTATTATATTGCAATGCTTTAATTTTTTTTTTTTATGAATTTTTACATACGAATTAATTATATTTAATGCTCCAATAATATTCACATTAATTGTTTTATCTAATTCTTTTTTTGTTCTTTTATAAAATTTTGTAAAAACAGAATACCCAGCGTTATTAATGATAACATCAACACTTTTATTTTTACTCACAATTGCATTGATATTTCTTTCAACAATATTTTTATTAGTAATATCTAGTTTTTTAAAAAAAAAATTTTCATGTTTTAAATTATTAGCTATTTTATCAAAGCCATAAACTTTTGCCCCTAAGTCTAAAAATAATTTACAAAATGAAGATCCTATTTGACCAGATGACCCTGTGATTAAAATTATCTTTTCTTTGAAGTTAAAAATATTGTCAATTTTTTGATTTGGCATAAGTCTTTAAAAATAATTCCAGAGTATTTTTAACCTTTTTTATATCAATTATTCTTCCCTGAATAGCATTAATTTTTTTAAGATAATGTTCGTCTTTATAAATCTTTAAAATAAGGTCGACCAATCTAGCATGAAAATTTTTATTTTTTATGTTCAAATAATTAATTGCCTTTGTTTTAAAAATTTTTTTTGCATTTAGTTCTTGATGTTTATACTGTGGAATACAGATAATTTTTTTTTTATATAAAATTGAATCGAATAGAGCAATACCTCCAGAAATAATTGATATATTTGATTTATTTAACTCTTTGAAATATTTCTCTGGTTTAAAAAAAATAAAGTTATGTTTATTCTTTTTAATCTTTACTGATTTTTTGTATGCAAGGGGTAGATAAATATTTAGCCTAGCTTTAATCAATCCTAGAGAATTTATTACTTTTTGAGATAAATTTTTATTATCAAATCCACCAAAAAATAAAAATATATTTTTATTATTCTTTTTAGTTTTAAGATTGATTTTTTTAAAGATATCTAAAATCAAGTACCGGTAACCAATTTTTGCTCCTTGGAAAGTTGGAACATTTTGAATTAATGGGTTCAAGCTTAAATCAAATAATTTTCTTTGAATTGAAGAGTCGTCAATTATGATTTTTTTTTTAAAATTATTTTTTATTAACTTATAAAAATTTTTTCTTACTTTTCCTAATCTATCAATTATTATTATATTTGCTTTTAATTTGTTTAATTCTTTTGCCTCCTCAATTGAATAATTTTTAATTGTAGATTTAATTTTGATTATCTGAAATTTGCTTTTTCTTAAAATTGATAAATTTTTTGAAAACTTACCCTTAATTTTTACAACAAAAACTATTTGCTTTGGGTTTAAAGAGAGTCTTTTTTTTAAAAATTTTGCAATTATTAAAGATCTATATACGTGTCCAGAACCAATCTCTGGAATATTTGCAGCATCACACCTAAAAACTATTTTATGATTTAAAAAACTTTTGTATTTTTTCACAAATGTAATTTACATCCTTAATTGTTAAATCTGGGTACAAAGGTAAACTGAGAGTATTATCTCCCAGATATTTTGAATTCTTGCAAGTTTTATCTGTCCAGCCAAATTTTTTTTTGAATATACTCATATCAGTGACACTTCTATAATTCACTCCACAACCAATATTACATTTTTTAAGAAATAGTATCAGATCGTCTCTATTTTTTTTTGTTTTATTTTTATCGATAACTAGAAGAAAAAGATGATAAGCATGTTTAATATTTTTACTGGTAAATACTTGAGTTTTAATTGGTAGCTTAAAAAGTTTTTTTTTATAAATTTCAAATATTTTTTTTCTTTTTTTCCACGACTTTTCAATTTTCCTCAACTGTACAACACCCATCGCAGCATTAATATCTATCATATTGTATTTCAAGCCTATTTCAGTTACATCATAATGCTCAAATTTTGTAGGTGTTTTAACACTTTCTGGTAAGTATCTCTTCCACGCATCTTTTGATAATCCGTGTAATCTCGCAACTCTTATCTTTTTATAAATTTCATTTTTATTACAAACAATCATCCCTCCTTCGCCAGTAGTTAAATTTTTTGTTGTATAAAAACTGAAACAGCCGGTATCACCAAAGTTACCTACATGCTGATTGTTATATTTACTCTCAATTGCATGAGCACAATCCTCAATTAATTTTAGTTTATACTTCTTAACTATTTTTAATATATTCTTCATGTCACACGGCAAACCCGCAAGATGTACAATTAAGAGTGCTTTAGTTTTTTTTGTAATTTTTTTTTCTATTTCTTTAGGGTTAATATTGAAACTTTGTGGGTCTATATCCGCAAGAACAGGTTTAGCTCCACTTAATATAATTGAATTTATAGTAGAAGCAAAAGTCATTGGCGTCGTTATTACTTCATCATTATATTTAATACCACAATAAATCAGAGATAAATGTAGTGCAGCTGTGCATGAATTTACTGAAAGTGCATATTTTGATTTTTTATATTTTCTAAAATTATTTTCAAAAGTCTCAGTAATTGGACCACTTCCAATCCACTTCGACTTTATAACATTAGTAATAAATTTAATTTCTTCATTACCTATATATGGCTTACCAAATGGTATAAGTTTTTTTTTCATCTAATTTATGTTATTTTTTTTCAACAATGTAATCACCAATTGCAAGATAATCGATATTATATTTCAAAAAGCATAAAATTGCATCTTTAGGATCATTTACAATCGGTTGGCCTTTAATATTAAAAGATGTATTAACTATAACAGGTATTTTTGATATTTTATAAAAATTATTTATTAAATCATAAAATTTAATATTATTTTTTCTTGAGACCGTTTGAGTTCTTGATGAATTATCAACATGTACTACAGCTGGAATAAATTTTTTCATTTTGTTTTTTACTTTAACAGCCATAAGCATATGGGGGCTCTCTTGATTTATTTTAAAAAATTCTTTAGCTTTAAAATCTAAAATTGCAGGCGCAAATGGTCTGAAGCTTTCTCTAAATTTTACGTTTTTATTAAGATGGTCTTTCATACTGGCTGGAAAAGGCTGGCAAACAATACTCCTGTTTCCTAAAGCTCTTGGGCCAAATTCAGCTGCACCCTGAAACCAGCCAAGAATTTTTTTATCAGATATTATCTTTGCAGAAACATTTGTGATATCTTTACAAAATTTAAATTTTAATTTTTTTTTAAATTTAATAAGTTCTTTTTTAATTTGGTTATTAGAAAAATTTGAACCTAAATAAAAATCTTTATTTTTAAAATTATTTATTTTTTTTTTTTTTGAAATAACTTAACAATGCGGCCCCGTATGATATTCCTGCATCACCGCTTGCTGGTTTTATAAATATTTTTTTAAAAATTTTTTTGTCATGTATTGCACCATTTAAAGAACAATTAAGTCCAACACCACCTGCTATACATAAATTTTCATATTTATACTTTTTCTTTAAAATTATTAAATGTGAAATTACAACTTCTTCAATTCTTTTTTGTAATGCTGCTGCGATATTTTTGTGATGTTCACTAATCTTAGAACCAGGAGTCCTTTTTTTCCCAAATAATGAAAAAAATTTTTTACTTAGCCATGTATCTCTTTGAAAATGATAAGTAATCCAACTCTGGTCTATTTCATAATTTAGGTAATCTTTTTTTTTTATTATTTCTCTAAAAGCCTGAATATAAGTTTTAGAAGAATTTGGTATTTTTTTTCTGTAATTTCCTAACGGTGCTAAACCCATAACTATTCCCTCATCATAGAATGATTTCCAACCAAGAAAATAAGTTATTGCCGCATAAATTAAACCTAAAGAATTCGGAAACTTGTTGTTTCCAAATATTACTTTAATTTTATTTTTTTTACCTATTCCTACTAAACCTGTTTCGAATTCTCCAATCCCATCCAAAGATAAGATTAAAGAGTTTTTAAATCCGCTGGGGTAATAAGCGCTTGCTAAATGGCTATGATGATGGCTGTTAAATTCTATTTTATTTTTATAATTTAATTTTGATCTTATTGTCTTCTCTAAAGTAAGGTTTTCTTTAATTCTATCAAATCCATCTTTAATAAGACCAACTTTTCTACTGTCTTCCAAAACTTGATTAAAATAAAACTCTTTAACATATTTTTCAGGTAAAAAACCTACTGAGATAATATTAATGTCATTAATTTTAATTTTACCTTTTTTCAAGCAATCGTTAATTGAATTTATAGGGAAGGATCTTGTATGCTTAAGTTTTGTATATCTCTCTTCTTCACAAGCAGCAACGACTTTACCTTTTATAATCAAAGTACTTGAAGAGTCATGCCCAAGATTTAATCCAAGAATATTCACAAATATCTGTATTTATTTATGTAAGAATTACCATTACAAGTTTAAATGTAAAAGGTTATTTGGGTTAATAAATATATCAATATAAAACAAAAAAATTTTTTTCAGTGCATAAATTAAGCCAATTGAGCTATTAGTACTGGTCAGCTGCACGCATTACTGCGCTTCCA
>MDTD01172291.1_pt1 | contig 41294 bp, 33 predicted proteins | sample 811221 | NCBI WGS metagenome assembly MDTD01 (sample SAMN05326646, study PRJNA326480) | marine metagenome | isolation source: seawater | place: Pacific Ocean: South West | collected 2011
CATGAAAGAATTCAACGAGTTGCTTGGTTCTTTCATATAAAAAATGAACCGGTAAGATTGAATTAGGAGAAAGAAATACGATGATACGGGTCGGTATAATCGGCGGGTCCGGGCTGGATGATCCTGATATTTTGAAGGATGCCGTGGAAATTAAGTCAGATACCCCTTATGGAAAGCCCTCTTCGGATCTTAAATCCGGAAAGATCGGGGAGACCGACGTCCTGTTGCTGGCCAGGCACGGCCGGAACCATCAGTACAGCCCCACCCAGGTCAACAACCGGGCCAATATCCAGGCCCTGAAAGATGCCGGTGCCACCTGTATCCTGGCCACCACCGCCTGCGGCTCCCTCAGGGCCCGGATCGATAGGGGACATCTGGTGATTCTGGACCAGTTCATCGATTTTACACGGTTCCGGAAAAACACCTTTGCCGATTCCTTTGAGGACGGGGCCGTTCATACGGCCATGGCCCATCCCTTTGACCCGGCACTGCGCATGAACCTGTATGAAAATGCCCAGGCCCTGAATCTGCCGGTGCATGAAACAGGATGTGTGGTGACCATCGAAGGTCCCAGGTTTTCCACCGTGGCGGAGTCCAAGATGTTCCGGATGTGGGGGGCAGACGTCATCAATATGTCCACCGCCCCGGAGGCCATGCTGGCCAATGAGGCGGGTATCCCCTACGCTGCGGTGGCCATGTCCACGGACTACGACTGCTGGAAAGAGGATGAGGCCCCGGTCACCTGGGATGAGATATTGGCGGTGTTCAACAAAAATGCAGACAATGTAAAGAATCTGCTGGTCAGAACGATTAACCACCTTAGCGTTTAAGTTCAATCAATTTAGGAGAAAGAAGACAACCCATGGATTTGAAGGAAACCATCAGAAGCATTCCCGGCTGGCCCATCGAAGGCGTCATTTTCAGAGATCTGACTACCCTCATGCAGGATCCCGAGGCCTTCAGGGAGTCCTGTGACATCTTTTACGACAGATACAAGGATCAGGACATTGACAAGATCGTGGGAATTGATGCCAGGGGATTCGTGTTTGGTGCGGTTCTGGCCTATAAACTTGGGATCGGTTTTGTACCGGTTCGCAAAAAGGGAAAACTGCCCTATAAAACCATTCAGGAAAGCTACAGCCTGGAGTACGGGCAGGATACCCTTGAGATTCACGAGGATGCCATTGAAAAGGGGGAACGCGTGGTGATCGTGGATGATCTCATTGCCACCGGCGGAACGGTGGGGGCCACCGTAAAGCTGGTGAATCAGTTGGGGGCTCAGTTGGTTGAATGTGCCTTTGTGGTGGAGCTGCCGGACCTCAAGGGTCGGAGTCAGATTCCAGGGGTTGAGGTATTTGCCATCACGGAATTTGAAGGCGAATAATTCCATTGCGGGACCGGGGTGCCGGCGCCGTTTAGGCCGCTTGCGCTGCTGCCCCGGTGCCTGGTTTACCATCGAAAACGTCAGCCGCCGAACATGGCAATGACCTTGAGGGCTTTTTCCATGAATCTGTCTTTCCCAAGCAAGGTGATTGTGCCTGTTTCTGTTTTGGTACCGGGGGGCTCAATCTCGATCAGGTTGAAATCCTCCAGGGAAGTTAGATCATCCGCCACCTTTTTTTCAGGTTTTGCCAGGACCCGGGTCAGGGTATCAAGGGTGCGGGTATACGATAGACGGGTGGCATCGTGATCCCTCAAAAGCCCTAAGATCCTCACGATCCGTTCCAAATCCGCCGGGGCGTCACAGGCATTCACTGAAAATTCGTTCAACCGCTTGGCAATGGCCACAAGGCAGGTGGAAATCACCTTGGGGGATTTGAACAAATACTGCTCAAAGACTTCCTTGGGGATTCGTATCACCTCTGAGTCCTCAAGGGCAACGGCCGTGGCCGAGCGGGTGTGGTCTTTGGTCAAAAGTGCAACCTCTCCGAATACCGCCTGTTCTTCAAGCACCGTGAGTACTTTTTTCTGTCCCTGGCCGCCAATGGAAATTTCCACTTTTCCCGAGCGAACCACATAGGCGGCATGGCCCCGTGATCCCATGGTAAAAATGGTATCCCCGGCGTTGTATGTCTGGATTTGAAATCCGTCCTGTTTGGGCAGGGGGGCGGGTTCCGGCCGGTTTTTAATATATTCGGCAAAGGGGGTGAACTTGGCTGCCATTGGCTGGATCTCCTCTTGTCTTCTGTATCAGGTCTTCCATTTATATTTCAGGATATGGGATGAATTGCAAGCCGCATTCGAAAGATCAGGCCATACTGCCCGTTGATCACATTGACGGGCAGCCCTGTTTTGGGTTTGATCGCAGGTTTGCGGTCTGATATGTTGCGTAGCATGATTGTTTAACACGTGGATTAATAAGAGCCAGAGGGAAAAGAATAATTTGCTCAACCTGATTAAAAGCAACCGCATGGAGCATCTGGTGGATGCCCTGTGCCGGGTCATCTCCCAGGTGCCGGAGGACCCCATGGTGCCGGAGATTATCGGTATCCAGTCCAGGGGGATGAAGCAATGGCTCACCACGGCCATTGCCAAGACATTCGGTATCTGTGCCAATGTGGAATTCCTTTTCCCCAGGGAAATCATCGAGCGGGCGACAGGATATGGAAAAAATGAAGGGCAATACCTGCCGCTGTTAAACCGGGACATGATGACCTGGGCGGTCATGGACATGCTGGCGCACGACGCGGAAGCCGCCGGCGCATCTCCTTCCGGCGGCATCGCCCCTTTAGCCTATGTCAAAGAAGATAAAAACGGCCGAAAGACCCTCCAGCTCAGCCGGAAGATTGCCGCTTGTTTTGACGATTACCAGGTGTATCGCCCTGATATGCTGGCTGCCTGGGCTACAAACACTGACGGCGCCGGACAATCCTTTCAGGCCGGACAATCCTTTCAGGCCGGGCAGTCTGGTCGTGCAGGCAGTCATGAAACCTGGCAGGCACCGCTGTGGCGGAAGCTGATACAACTGGGGCGCCCGTTGCCCCAACGCGTGGACTCCTCAGAATTCGTCGGCCCCGGCAAAGGCCATATGCCCCAACGCATTTCCCTTTTCGGTGTTTCTGCCATGCCCCCCGGATTTCTGGATGCATTTGACATCCTGGGGCGGACCCTGGACGTTTTTCTTTTTCTGCTTACCCCGTCCAGCCAGTTCTTTTTTGATCTGCGGTCCAAGCGGCAGATCGACCGGATGGCCCTGGATGAAGACGATACCGCAGAGGAGGACATTGGTGGGGCATCCGGACTTTTTGATGATTTGTTCATTGCCCAGGAAGGCAACCCCCTTCTGGCGGCGCTGGGACGAACGGGCAGGGAATTTCACGGCATCCTTGAAAATTTTGACTACCATGAGCCTTTTGGCGATCTGTTTGAGGCGCCGGCCGGCCCGTCCATGCTGGCTGTTATTCAATCCGATATTCTGAATCTGGTGCACCGGGGGAAAAACCTGGATGCTCAGGTTCTGCCGGTGGCGGATGGCGATCTGTCGGTGGCCGTTCATGCCTGCCATTCGCCCATGCGGGAGGCCCAGGTGCTAAAGGATCTTCTGCTGGATGCCTTCCGGCAAGACCCCGGGCTTGCCCCCCACGATATCATTGTCATGATGCCGGATATCGAGGCCTACGCCCCGTATCTGGAAGCGGTCTTTTCCCAGGCGCCGAAACTCCCCTATACGGTGTCGGACCGGCGAAAACGTTCTGAGTCAAGGACCCTTGACGCCTTTTTGAATATCCTGGCCTTAACAGACACCCGGCTGGAGGCCTCCCGAGTCATGGCAGTGCTTTTGGCACCGGCCGTTGCCGAAAAGTTCGGTCTAAAGCTTTCGGACCGGGACCGGGTGGCAGAGGCGTTTACCGCAGCCGGGGTCATCTGGGGGGAGGACGGTGCCCACAGAAAACGGCTGATGGGGCTGGGATTTGAGGAGAATACCTGGCAGTTCGGGATACGGCGGCTGATGGCAGGGATCGCCATGCCGGACGGCGAAGACGATCTGGTGGGCAATGTGCTGCCCGGTGACGGGTTTGAGGGGCTGGATGCGGACATCCTGGGCCGGACCGCCCATTTTCTTGACACCCTGTTCTCCTGCCTCAACCGCCTGACAAAGGAGAGGACCCCCGCCGAATGGGGGGATACCCTGAAGTACCTGGTGCGGTCGTTGCTGGAAACAGATCACAGCAACGAAGGGGATATCGGCTTTTTGCTCTCTGCCATTGACGAGATGGCCGCCCAGGCGGCAGACGGGGGATACGACAAGCCCGTAGGCTTTCCCGTCATCCGGGATATCATCGAATATAAGCTGGATCAAAATATTTCCCAGGGCAGTTTCATGGCCGGCAGCCTGACCTTTTGCAACCTGATGCCCATGCGCAGTATACCCTTCAAAATCGTCTGCCTTATGGGAATGGACGAACAGGGATTCCCAAGGACGGTAAAGGCCCCAGGATTCAACCTGATCCATACCGCTCCCAGGCCGGGGGATAAGCAGGAGCGCGAGGAAGACTGCTATCTTTTTTTGGAATCACTGCTTTCGGCCCGGGAACGCCTGATCATCACCTATACCGGCATGAGCATCAGCGACAACACCCCCATCCCCTGTGCAGGTCCCGTGGCCGAACTCATGGATGTGGTGGCGGCAGGGTTCGAATACCCCCAGGGAGGCTCGATTCAGACCGACCACCCGCTTCACCCCTTCAGCCCTGCGTATTTTAGGGCACAAGAGGACAAAAGCCCTCTCTTTTCCTATTCCCAGGCCCAGTGCCGGATTGCCGAAACCAGGGAGATGTTGAAGAAACAGCCTGACACGCCTTTGTTTGCGGATTGCGGCCTGCCTGAAGGGGCCCAACTCCTGGACTTTTCCGAGGTTGAGGTCGGACATTCTGGGGAAATCAGCCTGGACGAGCTGACCGCCTTTTTTCGCCATCCGGTCCGCCATTACCTGTCAACGGAACTGGGGATCGTATTTCCCGAGCCCCGGGATCAGATCGCTGACCGTGAACCCTTCCAGGTGGCAGGGCTTGCGCAATATCACCTGGGCACCCTGAGTCTTTCGCTGTGGGATGATCCCCGATCGGCGGAAAAAATACGGGCGGCCGGCCTGCTGCCCCTGGGAAGCAAGGGGGAGATGGAGTGGGAACGGATTCGGATGCTGGCCGCACCGGTCCGGACCCTGGCCGAAAGTGTCACCCCTAAGACCGCTGCCGGGCATCTGCCGGTGGCGCTGGATCTGGGGGGTGTTCATATGACGGGAAATATCGGTGATGTTTTTGCGTCACAACGGGTTGTCAGCGGTTTCGGTGCCGTGACCCCGGCCCGCCTGCTGAAGCAATGGATCCATCATCTGGCCTATTGCCTGACGGCTGAAGCACCGGGGGAAAGTGTCGTCATCGGCCGTGATCCCAAGGGAAAGGCCCCGGCCGCCGCGCTGACATTTTCCCCGGTTCCGGACAAGGCCAAGGCATATTTATCGTCTCTCATCGGGTTGTACGCAGTGGGAAGGCAACGGGTGCTGCCCTTTTTCGGCACTCCCGGATTTGCCTTGGCTAAGACTCTGGTTTCCCGGGGATGGCGGCCTGAAGACGGCAGCATCCCTGAGGATCTTCTTGACTCGGCAATGGAAAAGGCCCGGCCTTCCTGGAACGGCACGCCCTTTGTCCCTGGTGAACGGGAGAACCGTTACACCGCATTGGTGTTCGGGGGCAAAGCGCCTTTCAGTGATAGGGAAACCCTGAAAAATTCAGGGATATTGGCCACTGCGCTCACCGTGTTTATACCGCTTCTGGAGAATCTGCATGACTTCTCATGATCAATCGGACAACCGCACAGGTCCGATCCCCCTGGATCCGTTTGCCCTTGATCTGGCACAGATAACCCTGATCGAAGCCAGTGCTGGAACGGGTAAAACATATACCATCACCACCTTGTTTGTCCGGCTGTTGGCCCTGGGGTATCCGGTGGAATCCATCCTGGTGGTGACCTTTACCGAGGCGGCGGCGGCCGAGTTAAAGCTTAGGATCCGAAGGCGGATGGCAACCTGCCTTGCGGCCCTTGAAAAAAATCAAAGGGGAAAAAAACAAGGGGAAAACAATGAAGCGGACAAGTGGGATGAAGACGAACTTATCCATTTTCTGTGCCGCCGGCCGGATGCCCACCTGATCCTGAAGCGTCTGCGCCTTGGCCTGACCTGCTTTGACCTGGCCGCCGTAATGACCATCCATTCCTTTTGTTTTTCCGTGCTCAGGGACAACGCCTTTGAAAGTAAAAGCTACTTTGATATGGACCTGCAACGGGACAATGCGGGGTTTCTCCGGCAGACGGCCATGGATTTCTTTTATCTTCGTGTCATAGAACAGGACCCGCTGTTTCTATCCTTTCTCCATACCGCCGGAATGACCCCGGAGCGGCTCACCGATGAATTCATGCAGGTGGTGGGAAAGCCGCACCTTAAAACGGTGCCGCAGACGGCTGTTTTCAAGGCGGTCTGGGATGCGTACAGGGATACGGTTGACACCCTTGGCCAGATCCTTCGCCGGGAAAAGGACGAAATTCTGACGCTTATCCAATCACACAAAGGTGTAGACAAGCGCAGTTACAGCAAGAAAAACCTGCCGGCCTGGCTGGACAAAAGCCTGGAAATCCTCACAGGCCATGACACGACGCCGGTATTTTCAATGAATGAAAAAGGCGACCCGCTGTACAAGTTCACCCACACACGGCTTGCGGAAAAGACAAAGACCGGGCAGACCCCGCCGGACCACCCCTTTTTCGATGCCTGCGAAACGCTTCTTTCCCTGAGCCGTCAGATGGAAGAGAATCTTGTGGCATTGAAACTGGAATTTCTGGCCTTTTATCGTGATCGTCTGGCCGCAATGAAATCCGATCAGGGTATCTGTTTTTTCGACGACCTTATAAATGACCTTGAAGCCGCCCTTTCAGGCCCCGGGGGAGGGGCGCTTCAACGTGAGGTAAGGGGTCGTTATAAGGCCTGTCTCATAGACGAGTTCCAGGATACGGACCCGGGACAGTATGCTGTATTCTCCTCCCTTTTCGGCAGCCCGGATGCCGAAGGGGCACCCCCCCCATTTTTCATGATCGGTGACCCTAAGCAGGCCATCTATGCCTTCCGGGGCGGAGATATCTTTGCCTATCTTACGGCGTCCAGGGACTGTCGCCAATCTTTCACCCTGCCGGTGAATTACCGGTCTGCCCCGCTGCTGGTGCAGGGGGTGAATGCTCTGTTCATCCGTATAAAGGAGCCGTTCGGATTCAGTGACATCCCGTTTCATCCCGTTACCACGCCTGCATCTGCAACAAACCGTCTGAGCGACGGCACCGGTTTTTTGCCGCCCCTGAACCTGGTGATGGTGGAACGGGAGGGGATATCCCTGGACAAAAAGGGCTGTATCAAGGCGGCTGCCGCCAAATCAATGATACCTGGGCTTTTGGCCCGGGATATGCTGGCCGTTTTAAACGGTGAGAAAGGTAAGCAGGGCGAAGGTACCATTCAGGGACTCACTCCTGGAGACATGGCCGTCCTGGTGCGGACCAATGCCCAGGCCGAGGCCGTCCAGCAGGCATTGTCCCTGGTGAACATTCCTTCCTACCTGTCCAAAAGCGGCTCTGTATTCGATTCCCCCCAGGCCGTTGCATTCTTTGATCTGCTGTCTGCCGTGGACCGGCCCGAAAATACCGGGTGCCTGAAGGCTGCCCTGGTCTCCCCGGTATATGCCTGGAACGAAGAGATGATCCGGGAGCTGAACCAGGACGAGCAGATGTTATGGGCGTGGCAGGACAGGTTCAGGGGATACCATGACCTGTGGGAGGAGAAAGGGTTCGTCGCCATGATCACGGCCCTGTTCCACGATGAGGACCTGGCCCCGGCACCGGGCAGCCGCCTTTCTGAAAGAGCGCTCACTAATTTCTACCACCTCATCGAACTGTCCTCCCAGGCCGTGCTTCATCAGCAACTGGAGCGGCCCTACCTGCTCAAATGGTACCAGAATCAGCTCCATCCCGATACCCGGGAGGAAACCGCTGACGAGCTCCGGCTGGAAAGCGATGCCAGGGCTGTGGCCATTGTCACCATCCACAAAAGCAAGGGGCTGGAATACCCGGTGGTGTTTCTGCCCTATCTTTGGGCGCAAAGAAGCACAGGGCGCAACCTCGGTCCGGCCCTTTTCCATGACCCGGAGCAAAATTTTCGCCTCTGCCTGGACCTGGGGTCCGAGAACCAGGATGAGGCCAGACGCCTGATGGTCCAGGAGGCGGATGCCGAAGAGATGCGGCTGCTGTATGTGGCGCTGACCCGGGCCTCCGCCTGGTGCAGGATTTACTGGGGCGGTATTGCAGGGGCGGACAATACTGCCCTGGGAAGGCTGCTTCATCCCCAGGGATTAGGAGATGACACCGCCGTGCGCGCGGACCTTAAAGCCCTTGCCGCAAGTGATCCTGCGGCGATTTCGGTCTGCACCGTACCCGGAAAAGATACGGGCGGCGTTTATACACCGGATGAACTGCCCCAGGCCGTGCTCTCGGCAAGGATTTTGAACCGACGGATTGACGCCGACTGGCGGATTACCAGTTATTCGGCCCTGGTGGCCGGCCATCACGGCGGCACGGGTACAGGAGAGACCTCAGAGCCCTTGCCCGAGACCGGACATGCCGCTCAGGATTCCGGAACGCCCATCCTTCTGGAAAGCTTTCCCAAAGGGGCAGGGGCCGGGGATTTTTTCCACGGGGTGCTTGAGGATATCGACTTTACAGATGATGATAGCCTTGCGCCCGCTGTCTCAGAAAACCTAGACCGATACGGCTTTAAAGGCCTCGGGCTGAGTAGGATGGCCGGGACCGCCATCCGCGCTGTTCTGGCCACACCGCTGAACACAGATCAGGGCAAGTCTTTCCGTCTGAATGAGGTCGCATTGCCCCAACGTTTCACTGAGCTTGAGTTCTGTTTTGACCTGAAAGGGCTTGACCTGAATGCCGTGGCCGCCCTGTTTGATACCGACCCTAAGTTTGCAGCCTATGCCGCCCGGCTGAGGGGCATGGATGTGTCCTCCTTCAAGGGGTTTCTCAAGGGGTTCATCGACCTGACGGTCTGCCATGACGGCCTGTGGTACATCCTGGATTATAAATCCAACTACCTGGGACCTATGTATGAGGATTATGATCATGGTGCTGTCACCCGGGCCATGGCAGACCATGACTACATCCTTCAATACCATCTCTATCTTGTGGCCTTGGACAGGTATCTCAAGTTCCGGCTGAAAGACTATGACTATGAGACCCACTTCGGCGGGGTGTTCTACCTCTTCATCCGGGGGATGCGGCAGGATATAGATACCGGCATCTATTTTCACCGGCCACAGGCGGATTTTATAACCAAGTTTCAGGGCATGTTATAGCGGCAATGCCTCTGTGTGGGTTACAGCCCCTTTAATATTTGCATTGGCCGGGAAGATATTTCTGCAGCAGTGCCTGTTGGGCCTTGGTGCGCTGGGGAAGCACATAGGCGTCACACCGTTGTTCTATGATTTTTTCTGCATTCCGGTTGATGATGCTTTCCGCCGGTGATCTGTCGGGACTGATCCCCCCTTTGTCGAAAACCTTTGTAATTCGCTGTTCCTGCCTGTAGATGCCCACATCGCCGATGGTAAGAAAACTCCGGGTATCCGTCGCCTTGGTAAGTTTGTCTTTAAGATCAGGATCAAAGGATAGGTTGAGCCCCTGTAGTATCCGGTTGCAGTTGATCATCAGTTCCTCGTCAAATATCATCTTGTGGAAACTGCCCCCTGCAAAGGCGGCCATCAGGCCGGGATTGCACCAGATGTGATCAATCTGCGTCATAAAATACGGGGCAATCGCCGTCATGCAGGATTCAAACCCTCCCTGGTAATCGTTTCTGGTGCCGTCGGCAAGGCCGCCGCACAGGGTGCAGTCCCAGTCCAGATGACGACAGACCTCGTAAAACATGATTTGGACGTTGAGGTATTCCGGGCCGGCATAAACGGGCTGCATGGTTCTCATGTCCGTCATGGTGGAAAAGGAAGAGAACCCGACCTGCGTCCCCGGCTTGAGCAGCTGAATGTAAACGGCGCCGGCCATACAGACGGCCATATCATGAATGACAATACCCATAAGGCTTTCTGGGCCGGTCATGTATGACAAGGTACAGGGAAAGATCGTTATCTCCTGTTCTTCCTCCACAAGGACAGTCAGGTTGATCAGGCTTTCCTCATCGTAGGAAAGGGGCGGATTCGGGCAGATGCCCTGGGCCATGACAGGGCCCTCATCAGTTTCCTTTATTTCCTTAATCAGTTGAATCGCCCTTTTGGCGCTGCCGTAGACATCCCCGTTTTGGGTGTTGGATTTTGTGGCGCGAAGTCCTAAGCTGGGGAATTTATCGGAATACTTGAGCAGCATGGCGATCTGGGAAATGTACGGATCTTCACTATCGTTGTCCACGGGGTCAACCACACCTGCGCTGATCGACTCGTAAAGATCGCAGGTCTCTGCCAGCCGGTACATTTTAACGGCGTCTTCAACGGTGCCCCGCCGGCTTTGGCCACTTGCATCATCTATAATCATGGGGGCACTGGAAAATGGGGCGGCCGCAATAAGCCGTTTTGTATGCGTCGGTTCCTTTGTTGAGGCGGGCATCCGCTTTAAGGTCTGCGCCAGAAAACTGGGGGAGATAAAGACCCTTTTGCCTTCGACCCGGACCCCGTGTTCTTTGAAAAGGGTCAACGCAGCTGCCATTTCAAATTCGACCCCCACGGTTGACAGTATATCCGCAGCCGATTCATAAATTGTGTTGATCTGCTCTGTTGCGAGTACCTTCGGCATATAGACCATATCCTTTTTATACGTATATCAAAGTAAAATTCTTAATATCCGGCAGAACTTTACACCTTCAAACCTGGATTTTAAAGATGATAAAAAGAAAATAGCAGGTCTGGCCGGCCGATTTAAGTGCGAAGGATTTTTTCTGCGCCCCCGTATTCGGTGCCGATGTCCCGCCTGAAGTCAAACCTGTTTCCGTTTTCATCCTCCCTTGGGATCAGGCGTAGCCGGTGCCCGTCATAGGCGGTTTTGACCTTGTTCATGAGCTTTTGGGCCGTTTGTTCCGGCGTGCCTTTTACGGTGCCGTTGCATACCAGATATACCACCCGGGTGCCGTCGGATACCAAGCCTTTTTCTTCCGATATGCCCATGGCAGAGGGGACCACCTGCAGGCCTTTTTTCTTCAGGTAGGGAAAATCAATTGTTATGGGTTCGTTTCGTGTCACCCGCCAGGGATAGCCTTTCTGTCCGTCCGGGCCGCCGGGGCCGGTGACAAAGGCGGTGGTGATGGATATCTGATCCTCCCGCACCTGGGGGGCCACCCGGTCAAGTTCACCCTTAAACATGGCTTCGAACAGTTGCCCCGGGTTTTTCAGGCGCCGCATCACCGGCTGGAACTCCGGTTCTCCGGGGCGGATATTGATTTCGCAGACCCGGATCGCGCAAGGATGAAGGCCGTCTCCGCTTCTTCTAAACGAGACAAAGCAGCCGGGATAGAGGATGCAGGGACGCAAAAGCCCTGACGCTTTCAGTTCGTTTATCAGGGGCAGGGCAATGAGTTCGCTCACCATTTCCATGAGGCGCCAGGATTCAAAGGGGTGGGGGGAAATGCTTCCCATGCCGCCGGTGATGGGATTGCCCGAGGTGGCAGGCCCTTCGAATCGTTCGGGATAATCCATGGCCGTGGGCAGCACCCTGAAATTTCCCCTGGCGTCCACAAGGATGGTGAAGCTGATCTCAACCCCGGACATCCGGGATTCGATGAGCAGGGGCCAGGGGTTGCTCTTGAACATACGGCGGTAGGTCTTTTTATAATCTCGCACCAGGGCATCGTAGACCGAACGCATCTCCCAGGTATCCAGGATGATCCTGGCCCCTTTTCCCCCGGCGCTGTAGGGGAATTTGAGAACGGCGCCGCCGTAGGTGTGGATATACTCAAGGACCATCTTGGAAACTTCCGAAAAGGATCTGGCATCCACCACGGTCAATTCATCTGCCACAGGAATGCCTATTTTACGGCAAAGTTCTTTGCATTGGATTTTATCCCCCTCGATGAAGGCTCCGGCCCGGCTCAGGCCGGCTATTCTTCCGCCCAGGCCTTTTTCTTCAAGCCGGTCCACAATGCCGTTGAACAGGAGGGATTCGGGCATGGGAATCACGTAATCCAGTTCTCCTTGTGCCATTGCCTCCCCGATGGCCGTGGCATAGCTCTCCGCGGAGTTGTCCGCCGTGGGAATAAACCCCACATCCCAGCCCATGATCTCGTTGGCGATTTTCGGCATGGCAGGCATGCCCCGGATCACAACACCTCTGTGGGTATGGATGTCTCCCTGTCTGCCGGTCTGGGTGACAACGGCGGCGGATAGGAGGGTCCTGGCATCGGTACCGGCAAATCCGATTTTTACGGGCATAGGCATCAGTTTTCTCCTTCTGGCTAAGGATTAATACCTGGCGGCAAAAGGGCAGTGCGAAGAGAGATTGTGTTTGAGCGCCGTGCGATGTCGGTCAGCAGGGTCAGCGGCAGCAGTGTAGCAGCGAAGGGTCATTGCCTCGGCCAGACTTACATAAATCCTTTGCGGATTCAAGGGGGAGGAGGAATTATTCCGGGCCGGGGTTATAACCGGTTGCGCTTGTAAAAATAGATCACCACTAAAAGTTTTGCTTTGGTTTCCCCGATGCTTCTTCCCACATGGGGAACCACGGAGTCAAAGTAGATATTGTCACCGGTTTTGAGATGGAGGATGTCGTCGCCGTAATGGAATTCCAACTCACCGTCAATGACATAGATGCTTTCTTCCCCTTCGTGGCTGTAAGTGCGCATGATTTCCCACGGGGCATGGATGATGAAAGGTTCCATGTTTTTGCCGGGTTTGCCGTCTGCCAGGATCTCGTAGTCGTATCCGGCAAAATGGTCGGTTTCCCGGATCAGTTTGCGTTTTTCCCTGCGGCTCAGATAGAGGCGCACGTCTTCGGGCGGGGTGATGTCACCTGCAAGCAGCGTGGTGATTTCCACATCAAGGGCCGCGGCGATTTTGGTCAGCGTGGAATAGGGCGGGGCCTTCTTGGCACGTTCCACCTTGGACAGATATCCCTTGGTGAGGCCGGTGCGGCCGGCCAGGTCCTGAAGGGTCATTTTTTTTGCGGTGCGAAGCTTTTTTATATTTTCGGCAATACTGCGCTCGTCCATATCTTAAGGTTCTCCGTCTGGGGAATGGGTTAGCCGTCTGTGATCACCCGGGGAAGAATGTTTTCTGCGAAAGGGATCACATAGCCGTTTCCGGTGCGGGACCATATCCAGTCCCGGGGAGAGGCGGTATAGGCAAAGCCGAGTGCATGGGTTTCTTTTTCATCCAGATTTGACACCAGGGTGACCTCATACCGCTGAAGGATGTCGATGACGCGCAGGGCCACATAGGCAGGCATCCTGAAATCCTGTGCAAGTTGTCGTCCCAGATCCCCGGGATTCCCTTTGAACCTTTGAAGGGCATCTGCAAACTCCGCGTTGCCCACCCCCTGGTTGCATCCCGCGACAAAGAGGAGGCTGCCCCCGTCTTCCACCGCCTCAACCGCATTGAAAAGCGCCTTGGTGGCCTGGTATAGCTGGCCGTCGGTCCGGTGGCCGCCGGCGGAAAACATGGCAAATGAAGCTTTTTGTCCGACGTCGGTGCAGCAGGCCTCGTCCAGTGCCCGGCATCCTTTTTCAAATACGGGGTGAAGGTCGCCGGCATGGGCATAAAATATGTTGCCCCTGCCGTTGGCGGCAACTGCGGCATAGGTGCAGGTCTTTGCCGCAAGGAAAATATCAGCCCCGTCTTTCATGTCCTGATGCACCGGGTTGCCGTCCGTGACGGCCTGGCGGACTTCCGGCCGGGGAATCCCGTTTTTGTCAACGGCCAGGGCGTGGTTGGCCTGGATGGCATCTTCACCCGCAACGCCTGGCAGGATGTATTTTCGTCCGCCGCCGTAGCCGGCCAGCATATGGTGGAGAATACCGCCGAAGATGATAATATGGTCTGCTTCGGCTGCTTCCCGTGTAATGGTAAGGCGGGTGCCTGACGGTGTGGTGCCCACCTCAACCAGGCGGTCCGGGGCCAGTCCTGCCGAGTTGACAACCCTTACCCTGTGGGCTGTGTCTTTGCCGCAGAGCAATTCAAACCTGTCCCGGGGGATATCCCTGTGGGTGCCCAGTGCGATGATGACCGCGATATTTTCCGGTGCGGCACCCATATCCAGAAGGGTATCGATGATCCCCGGTACAAACAGGTCGCCCCTGGCCCACATCCGGGTGTCATCGGGGATGATAACGGCTATTTTCTTTTCACCGATATCTGCGGGGGCGTGGCGCAGGATGCCGCGGGTGATGATATCGCGGACCGTATCATGGGGCAGGGCAGGAACGTCCTTGCCTTCCAGAATGCCTAAGATACGGTCTTCGGGAACGTCAAGTGCGATATGGGACCTGCCGGTTTCCAGGGTGATTTTCATGGGAGAGGTCCCTTTTATATTGCGTTGTGAATGGGGACCACCGGATGGCAGACGTTTACGTGGCTGTCAGGCTTTAGGTTGCCGGCCAGATTGATCCGGCACACCGGGCAGTCCGTAAGCCATAGTGTGGGTTCCACCGCCCGGAGCTGCTCTCGTTTTCTGTCCATGATTTTGGCCGCGGTTTCCGGGTGCTCGTAAAAAAAGGTGCCCCCGCCCCCGCAGCAGTCGGCCTCGCCCGGTGTGGGGATATAGTCCAGGTTGGGCAGGGTTTTAAGCAGGGTCTGGATGCCGGCGTGACTGCTGAAGCTGTTTCTGGAGTGGCAGGGGGCGTGGTAAACGGCCCGGCCCAGGTGACGGCTGTCACTGCCCGCATCCGGATGGAAACTCAGGTCGTGCTCTCCTAAAAAACTCAGGATATCCGTGGTTTTCTTTGAGATGTTCGCCGCCGCCTCTTCAAGGCCTCCTGTCAGATCCGCTCTTTTGATGAACGCCGGATACTCGTCCTTGAGCGCGGCCCCGCAGGTGGTGCAGTCCACGATGATCCGGTCGGCATCGGTTGCGGTCAGCGCGGTGATATTGGCCTGTATATTGCCTTCGGCTTTTTGGGCCGCCCCGTGGAAGAGCATGGGGATGGCGCAGCAGGTCTGGGCTTTGGGGATGATGACTTCATACCCCAGTGCGGTAAGGATACCGGTGACGGCGCGTCCCGTATCTTCGAACATATAGTTGGTGGCGCATCCGGTGAAGTAGGCGATTCTGCCCCGTGCCTTACCCGATGCGGATGTTGTTCCGGCCTCCGGCAGTATCCGGCCCGGCTGCGCGTCCCTGAAGGGGCGCCGGTTGAGGGAGGGAAACCGGCTCACCGGGATATTGCCCACCCGGTACTTGTCGCCAAGGAAATCCGGGGTCAGTTTCTGGCCCAGGGCGGCCATCTTGGACCCTGTGCGCAGTCTGTGCTCTTTTGCCAGCAGGTAAACCATGGTCTTGATGGCAGGTGCGTCACCCAGGGCTTCCACCATTTTTTGCCGCATCTCCATGAATTTTCCGTAGTGGTCTATCCCGGAAGGGCAGGCCGCGGCGCAGGAGCCGCACATCAGGCACTTGGAGATGATCTCCTTGAGCAGGGGGGAGGTGGCAAGGCTGTCTTTTTCAAAGGCTTTAATCAACTGCAACCTGGCCCGGGGAGAGGCCTGCTCCTCCTTCAGGGTCTGATAGACCGGGCAGACCGAGAGGCACAGCCCGCATTTACCGCAGTTGGCCAATACTTTTGTTCCAGGGGTGTGATCATTTTCCTGCCGGCTCATACGAATTTCCCCGGGTTGAGGATGCCCGCGGGGTCAATGGCCTTTTTCACCGCAGTCATCACGTCCATGGAATCCTGGTTCATAACCAGGGGCATGTATTTGGTTTTGGCAAGGCCGATACCGTGCTCTCCGGAGAGGGTGCCCCCGAGTTCCGCTGCTGCGGCAAAGATTTCGTCAAAGGCCTTTTCCACCCGTTCCCACTCCTCGGTATTGCTGCGGTCCGTGGTGACCAGGGGGTGCATGTTGCCATCCCCGGCATGGGCCAGTACCCCGATGCCCACATCATATTTGGCGGCAATGGTTTTGATCCGCCGGACCATCTCCGGGACCTGGCTGACCGGTACGGTCACATCTTCGGTGAAGATATCCGGGGCCAGTTTGGCAAAAACGCCGTAGGCGGATCGTCTGGCCGTCCACAGCCTGTCCTGGTCTTCCGGTGTGGCCGCCTCTTCGATGTTAATGGCGTTGTTGGTTGTAAGGATGTCTGCGATCCGTTTCATTTCCTTTTCACAGGCTTCGGCCACCCCGTCGATCTCTATGAGCAGTGAGCCTGCCGCCTGCCGGTCAAGGCCTAAGCGGGCGCTGTCCTCAATGGCGTTCAGGGTAAAGCGGTCCATGAGTTCCATGGCTGCGGGCAGAATGCCGGAACCGATGATATCCGATACCGACTTGGCCGTGTCCTCAAGGTCGGAGAAGGTCACCATCAGTGTGCGGGTGGTCTCAGGTTTGGGAACGACCTTAACGATGGCCTCGGTGATCAGGCCCAGTGTCCCTTCGGAACCGCAGAACAGGGAGGTCATCCGGTAACCTGTGACATCCTTGACGTTTTTAGAGCCGAACCGGACGATCCTGCCGTCGGAAAGCACCGCCTCCATACCCAGGATATAGTCCATGGTCACCCCGTATTTCAGACATCTGGGGCCGCCGGCGTTCTGGGCGATATTCCCCCCGATGGTGGAGGTGGCGATGGAGCCTGGATCCGGGGGGTAAAAAAAACCATAGGGTGCAAGGCCCTTCTGGAGTTCTGCGTTTACCACCCCGGGTTGGACCACGGCATAACGGTCCCGGGTGTTGATTTCAAGGATTTTGTCCATCTTTGAAAAGCAGATCACAAGTCCGCCGAGCACCGGTACGGGTGCCCCGCAGATGGAGGTGCCTGCCCCGCGTCCCGTCACCGGGATATGGTGGGCGGCTGCCACCTTCATGATTTCTGAAACGTCTTGGGTGGATGAAGGAAAGACCACCGCAGCCGGGGTTGACTCCTCCAGGAATGCGTCATAGGCGTAACAGGCGGTTTCTTCGGGCCGGTCCAGGTAGCGGTCGGCACCGACAATTTCCAGGAAGGCCTGTTTTGCCGTATTGGAAATGTCCGGGGTTAAGTGGGCTGGTGTTATTGGGGTGTTCATTTGGTTTTCCTTATTTAAGCAGCCAGTTGGGCAGGGCCAGTGAGATCCAGGGGATATAGGTGACCAGCATCAGGCAGAGCAGCATGATCCCCAAAAATGGGATGACTCCCCGGGCGATTTTAACAAGAGGCTCACGTGTGATCCCCGAGGCCACAAAGAGGTTCAGGCCGAAGGGGGGCGTCAGCATGCCCATCTGGATGTTCAGCACCATCACGATGCCGAAGTGCACCAGGTCGATGCCATAGCGGTTCAGGGTTTCCAGGAAGATGGGGGCCAGGATAAGCATGGCGGACACATCGTCCATGAAGCAGCCCAGCACCAGAAATAGGATGTTCACTGTCAGCAGAAACATCCAGGGGCTGTGGATGTGTTCGATGATGATGTCCGCCAGTTGGTGGGGAATCTGTTCTGCGGTGAGAAGCCAGATAAAGGTCATGGCCGTGGAAAGGATAAAGAGCAGGCAGGCGGAAAGTACTGCCGCATCCCGGCAGACATCGGTTATGTCCTTTACACCGAATTCCTTGTATACGAACATTTCAATGAACAGGGCGTAAATGACGGAGACTGCGGCGGCTTCCGTGGGGGTGAACAGGCCGGAGTAGATGCCGCCCAGAACGATAAAGGGCAGGAGCAGGGCCCAGATGCCTTCTTTGGCCGTTCGTCCCAGTTCGGCAAGCGATGCGTTGCCGGATACCCGCCAATTGTTCTTTTTGGCAATAAAAAAGGTGTAGATCATCAGGGCTGCCCCGATGAGAAGGCCGGGCACGATGCCTGCCATGAAGATCTCCGCCACGGAAACGTTCATCACCAGGCAGTAGAGAATCATGGGAATGGAGGGGGGAATGACGATGCCAAGCGATCCTGAGACCGTGATCAGACCTAAGGAGAATCGTTCCCCGTATCCCGCTTTTATCAGGGCCGGTATCATGATGGAACCGATGGCCACCACCGTGGCAGGCGATGAGCCCGAGATGGCGGCAAAAAAGATGCAGGCCAGGATGCCGGCCATGGCAAGGCCCCCCGGGAACCAGCCCACCAGGGCGTTGACAAAGGCCACAAGTTTCCTGGCAATGCCTCCCCGGGTCATGATGGCCCCGGCCAGGATGAAAAAGGGGATGGCCAGGAGCACGAATTTGTCCAGGGCGTTAAACAACTGCTGGGTGATGATGTGCAGGGGGGTGGAGGTGAAAAACACCAGGCAGACCAGGGTGGTGATGCCGAGGATGACGGCAATGGGCATTCCCAGGAGCAGCAGGGCGGCAAAGCAGACGCAGATGGTCAGTATCATCGAATGGCCTCCTGATTCAGTCCCCGCAGGAATTCAACGGCCTTGGCAACAAAACGGATGCCGATGACGATTGAAAATACCGGTATGGGCAGATAGGCGATGTACATGGGGATTTCCATGGTGGGGGAGGTGGTCTCGTACCCGTGCATCCGCAGGACGATTTTCCAGGAATACCAGGCCACGGTGAAAAAAAACAGGGCGGACAGGATATTGGTCAGGCCCTTGACCAGGCCCTGCAGGGGCTGCCCCATTTTGGACACCACAAGATCCATGGTGAAATGACTGCCGGTTTTAACACCGATGGACGCCCCCAGGAATGCGATGAAAACCCCGAGGTACCGTCCCAGTTCCTCGTACCAGGTAAAGCTGTAATTGAATACGTACCTTGCAATCACCTGAACGAACCCGATCAGGGCAAGGCTTAAAATCGTCCAGACCAGGGCGATGTTTTCCACCCGGTCTAAATATTGAAGAATCCGCTGCACAAAAGGCCTCCGAAATACGAGCGCAGGCCGGGGCTTAAAAACGCCCCGGCCTGCGTCTGGGTGATATGCTTATTGCTGATGGGCCTTGATTTTCGCCAGCATGAAATCGAAGAGATCATCCCCGATTTTTTTGCGGTACTTGTTCCATACCGGCACCATGGCCTGCCTGAAAACATCCCTTTCTTCCGGGGTGAGTTCAAGGATTTCTATCTCGTTTTTCTTGGCATAATCGGCGATGGAAATCCCGGATTTGGGGAGGGCGTCGTGGAGGCCGGCATTGACTTTCCGGTTGGTATCAATGGCGATTTTGGCCGCTTCCTTGAAGATTCCCTGTTCCTTTTCGGACAGGCTTTCCCAGTAGTCGATGCTGACCACGATGATGCATTCGGTCAGGCAGTGCTGGGTCCGGGTAACATGTTTGGTGACCTCGGTGAACTTCATGAGAACCGAGGTGAGAATGGGGTTTTCCTGGGCATCGATAACGCCGGTCTGCAGGGCGTTGTAAGTTTCCGGGAAGGGAATGCCCACAGGGGAGGCCCCCAGTTGTTTGAACGTGTCCAGGTATACCGGAGAGTTCATTACCCTGACCTTCAGCCCCTTGATGTCTTCGGGGGTTCTCACCGGGCGTTTGTTGTTTGTGAAGTCACGGATTTCATTTTCGGTCCATCCGATGGCGATAAATCCTTTTTTAGGAAAATAAGAGAAAATCTTTTCCTGGACTTCGGGATCATCCAGGGTGGCGTAGGCGGTTTTCCGGTCCGGGAAGATAAAGGGCATGTCCAAAATTGCGCCCTGGGGTACAAAGTTCTGGAGCACCGCTGTGGTCAGTGCGGCAATCTGCAGGGTGCCTGCCTGCACCTGCTCTGCCATGGAACGCTCTCCCCCAAGCTGTCCGGAAGGAAAGGTGGCAATATCGATTTTACCGTGGGTTTTTTCCTTCACATAAGCGGCAAAGGCATCCACCCCTTTGGCCTGGCCGTGGAAGGGCGGGGCCACATGGCCGAATTTCACGCTGCCGGCAAAGGCGGGCAATGCCAGGGCTGTCATCAGGATCAGGGCAAGACCTGTGATCAGGCTGATTTTCACACTTGTTTTTTTCATCTCATTCTCCTTAAAAAGGGCCCTGCCGTCAATTGGGGCGGGTTCTTACGGGCCGGGTTCGGTACTGGTGTATCAGAACAAAATTTAAGGACCCGTGTACCCCAAAAGTTTTCTATTTGTCAACTTGAATCGGGTGTGGTGGGAACGCCAAATGGGATGAAAGTTGCAGTGTCCACTAATTTTCGTTTCCGGATTTGTCTTTAAAGGTATAAAAGTTAAGGAGATTGGCGGATGTGCAGATGTTTTCTTAGGTCGCGCAGGCCTTTTCCTTAATTTGCAATAAATGTCATAATAGGAAACTTTGTGCCGGATCATCCCGGCAGATCCTTGCCCGACATCAGGTGCTCCTCCATAAACCGTATTTCATCAATGCCGGATATCACGATGCCCGGATCAGGAGTGAGGTCTGTAGTATCGGTTTTCCCCTTGTATTCGACATTGGACAGGATATGCTTGATGCAGTTGATCCTCGCCTTTTTCTTCTTGTCCGACCGGATAATTGTCCAGGGGGTTTTGGACCGGTTGGTTTCGTTGAGCATCTGGAACTTCCGGATGGTGTTGTCGTCCCATTTGTCCTGGGCCGCCAAATCCACGTCAGAAACCTTGTACTGTTTCAGGGGATCGGTAAGGCGCGATTGAAAGCGCTTGTCCTGCTCCGACTTGGAAACACTGAAATAAAACTTGAACATCTGGATGCCGCCTTTGACCAGCATGGATTCCAGCAGGGGGACATCCTTGAGAAAACGCTTGTTCTCCTCATCCGTACAGAATCCCATGGTGGGTTCCACCATGGCCCGGTTGTACCAGCTGCGGTCAAAGAGGACGATTTCACCGCCAGATGGCAGGTGCTGGATATACCGTTGAAAATACCATTGGGTCCGCTCCCTGTCACTGGGTTTGGACAGGGCGACGATTCTGGCCCCCCGGGGATTTAAGTGTTCCACCACCCGTTTTATGGTACCGCCTTTGCCTGCGGCATCCCGCCCTTCGAAGATCAGCAGGAAACGCTCCCCTTCGGAGATAACGTGATTCTGCCATTTGAGCAGTTCGACCTGAAGAGACTTAAGTTCTGCCTCATAGTCCAGGGTGGTTTTTTTTACCCAGACGGCCCGGTGTTTTTTTGATTTTTCAGTGTGACGATTCTTATGCCCGGTGTGCTCCTTTAATTTGAGATCAAGGGGGGCGTCTTCTTTTTTGGTCATGGCGGTCTCCCTTTTTTATTCTTTGTTGATCTTTGAAATCTGTTCCGTACCGTGCATAATGTGGGGAAGGCATTGAATTACCTGGATAAGGCCGAATACTGCGACACCGTGGTGGGCACCTAAATGCCCGTCTCCGAAAGTTCGGATGATTTCGCTGCCCGCCGTAATGATGAGAATAACCCCGGAGATCAGATTCAGCCAGGGATTCTCTGCAATTGCCGTAAGTCTTGGCATGGGCGTCCTCCTTGGTTGGGTTTGGCGTTGCCCTTCAGTATATCAGCATTTGGCAAATATAAAACAGATATATTGTGTTGCCATGTACGGCGCTTTTATCCAAAATCACCATTCGGTGCAGGAGCGGTTCACCGCAATTGAAGTGGTTACAAAATTTGGGCGCTTCAGGTTTAATTGACATGTCTGACATATGATGTGTATTGTTCTGTGCGCCATTCAAAATGAAAAACGGCAAAATGAAAAATGCGGGGTTGTGATCTGCCAGGTTCTATTCGAAGAGAGAATGAAAAATTTGTCAAACCCCATTGCCGGTGCATTCCGGGCGCTTTTGGTATCGAACCTAAATTATTGAAGGAGTATCACATGGCGTTTCTTTTAAATTTGATCTGGTTCATATTCGGCGGCGGTGCCATATCCTGTCTGCTGTGGCTGCTCACCGGAACCATTCTCATATTGACCGTGGTGGGAATCCCCTTTGGATATGCTGCCTTCAGGATCGCCGGGTTTGCCGCGTTTCCCTACGGCAAGGAGCTGGTGGATGCCCGGCATGTGGGGGAGGAACGGGTGGTGGGGACCTCTCTTGGGAATTTTCTCTGGATCGTGCTTGCCGGTATCTGGCTTGCGGTTTCCCATCTCCTGGCCGGCATCAGCCTTTGCCTGACCATCATCGGCATTCCCTTCGGCTTTGCCCATTTCCGGCTGGCCGGGGTCTGTTTTGCCCCCCTGGGCAAGCGGGCGGTGTCGAAAGACTAAGATGTGGATACACACAGACTCAAGGGGCGGCGGGAAAACTGCCGGAATACCGTAGCAGTATTCCGGCAGAAAGGGTGAAACAAGCTGATTTTACAAGGCGCTTTCCGGATGGAAAACGTTTACTTCTTTGAGTTCGTCTCCTAGGTATTCCCGTTCGTTGGGGCCCAGGATGCCCAAAGAAAGGCAGATCAGGGTCCACAGGTGGACCACATGGTAGTTTCCGCCGTAGTGCTCGCTGAGTTCATGGATCTGGGCGTGGCAGTTGTGGCAGCCGGCAATGCAGTATGTGGCGCCGGTGTTTTGGATCTGCTGGTCTTTAAGGCGGCCGTAGGCCAGCCGTTCTTCCTTGAAGCCCGACTGGAGGAATCCTCCGCCTCCGCCGCAACAGTAGTTGTTGGAGCGGTTGGGCTGCATGTCGATGAAGTTTTCCTCACCCACAACGGATTTAACAACAAAGCGTAGGTCATCCGCAATGGGATCGCCGTAGCTTTTACGGACGATCTGGCAGGGATCCTGGACCGTGAATTTGATCTTAAGATCCTTGTTCCAGTCTGCGTTGACCTTGAGTTTGCCTTCACGAATCCATTTGGCGTAGTACTCGTAGATATTTTTAACGTCAAAGCTGTGTTCCAGGTTGTATTTTTTCAGTCCGGCCCGGACTGAGAAGGTGACGTGCCCTCACTCGGTGTTCAGGAAGGTTTTTGTCTTCAGTTTGTTGGCCTGTCCCACGGTGGTGGCGGTAATCTGCTTCCAGGACGGATCATCGGCCAGGAACATGCAGTAATTTTCCCCGGCCCAGCCTTTGGAGCCGTATGTCCAGTCCACACCGGCCAGATGGAGGATTTTCCACAGGGGGACCATCTCGTCCGGTTCTGTAACCGGTTCCCTGGAGTTCTGGTTCAGGAAAAACTGTGCCCCCGCTTTGTCGATGGGGGCTTGCATTTCAGCAAACTCCGGCTGGGCTTCCCTGTATTCTTCAAGGACGTCCTCAACCACGAATTGAAAGTCTTCTTCCGTGGTTCCCATGGCAGAAGTCGTGTCATTTCTTAGGGCCATGTCGCAGGATGCCAGGATGCCTTTGGGGCGGTCCTCTCTGGGACGCAGTCCCCTGGCGTTGAAGATCAGTTGGGGGATATCGATTTTCATGGGGCAGACATAGATACAGCGCATGCACATGGTGCACATCCAGGGCCAGTCCGAGGCAATGATTTCCTCATCCATGCCTAAAGCAGCCATGCGCAAAAACTTTCTGGGATCCATATCCGCAAGGCCCGTTGCCGGACACCCGGACGAGCAGGCCCCGCAGGTCAGGCAGGCATTGAGGTTCCCGCCTTCGGGCAGGAGATCCTTTACCTTGTCTAAAAATGTTGAGGCCTTTTTGTTCCGGCCGAGTTTGATGACAGCTTCCGTCATTGTGATTCCTTTCGTTCTCTGATTGCAGTGGGGTCGCAGGCGTTTATATGAAAGAACCAAATAACTCGTTGAATTCTTTCATGGTTTGTTGTGGGCACGCCGAATAACATTCATGGACGGCCCATGGCCGTTAGTGGTAATCGTGGGTGCCCATCACCACGTCCACACCGGTTTTATCCTTGATGATGCCGGCCAGATCTTCGGCACTGGTGTAGGGGCAGCGGGGAACGGCATTTGCCAGGCAGGAACTCAGATAAATTTTATCCGGCTTGATTTCAGCAAGTCTGGCTGCCATGCCAAGACTTGGGACAACGGCCCTGCCCGGGCACTGGCATTTGACAAATGACACCACTGCCGACGGGGTGTTAAACTTTCCTTCTCCCTGGGCGGCGGCCTTGAGGCAACGCCACTCGCCGGGGCATCCGTAACCCTGGTCGATGTAGCTGCCGCAACCAACGATTGCAACTTTTTCCATATCTTTTCTCCTTACCGGTCTGGTTATCAGCTTCATTCCCATAGACACATAAACCATCGATTGGAGCACAATGCATGCCAGGAATTCTTCAATTGGTGTGATGGCCGGTTGTGATATGAATTCAATCGGTTATGTGCCTTCCTTGGGGTGCCTGTTTTTAAAGGTGGTTGCAGTTTTGCGACTTTAGGCCATGGGGCGTGTTGGTATTGCGACTTTTGGTGGTATCCGTGGAAAAGGCCTACAAAAAAACTCTTTTCCGGAGGGGAGGTTTAAAGTACAATGCGCGGAATCGGTTGGCATATACCCAAACAGGCGTGTGTAACTAAGAGAGTTATGGATCGACGGGCGTTTTTAAAATCTGCGGGCGGGATGGTGGTGCTGAATGTGTTTTGCTCCGGCACGGGGCCTTTGGCTGCAGCAGAGTCAATCTCCCCTGCATTGGGGCCGGAAGGCTTCGGCTGCCGAAATACAGGGCCTGATACTCCGGGTTCCGATACACAGGATCCTGCTATGAGGGACAGCCACATCAAGGACCAGTTGATCAAATCCAAGTTTTTTGACCGGCATTTTGATGATGATGTGGTGCTTGGGGACCGGCACATGGGTCAGCTTCGCGGCTGTCTGACCCGTATTAAGCGGCTGCAGCGGCTGGTGGGGTACGCCAATTTCTGCCTGCTGGGGTTTGACGAGGCCCTGGCCTATGCCAAGGGGTATGCCCGCGTGGGGCGGTTTACAAAAGAGGAACTTGGCTTTCTGGAAAAGATTTTTTACAGCCCTGCGGCAGTCTACGGGTTTAAAGGGGAAAAGCCCATCCCGCAGATGACCGACCGGATACCGGAGAAGGATACGGTGAAAATCAAGCACACCGGCAATTACCTGTTCAGGGGGAAACCTGTGGAAACCTACGGGGATATCCGGAAGCAAATCGGAAGGGATGCGGTACTGACCTCCGGTGTCCGGGGGGTGATGAAGCAGTTTTTGCTTTTCCTGAACAAGGCGGCTGAAAGCCGGGGCAATCTGTCCATGGCCTCCAGATCCCTGGCACCCCCGGGGTACTCCTTCCACGGCACCGGCGATTTTGACGTGGGGGAAAGGGGCTTTGGCATTGACAATTTTACGGAAAAATTCACCCAGACCCGGGTATACAACAAACTGTCCGATTTAGGATACATCAAGTTCAGATATGATCGGGAAAATGACCTGGGGGTTCGCTTCGAGCCCTGGCATGTTGAAGTGGGATAACCGCGCCCTAAAAGGGTTCGTGATGCGCAAAGCAAAGGTCTGTGGCCCGATGTTTTTCGTGCTATCCCTTCTTTTTCCCTGTATTGTCTTTCCTTCGCTTTCCATTGCCGGCCCGTCTCTGGAATTTTCCGTCCACGACCTTGCCTCGGGAAAACCCGGGGCCACAGCCCTGATTGTCGGCGGCATCCAGGGGGATGAACCCGGGGGGTTCAACGCTGCGGCTCTCATTACCACCCATTACGATATCAGATCCGGCCGGGTCATCGTGGTGCCAAATTTGAATTTCCCCAGTATCGTTCGAAGATCCAGGGGGGTTCACGGGGATATGAACCGGAAATTCGACCGGTTGACACCGGATGATCCGGAGTGGAAAACCGTTGGCCGGATCAAGTCTCTCATCACCTCTCCTGATGTGGATTTTATCCTCAACCTCCATGACGGCAGCGGCTTTTATACCCGGACCTGGGAAAGTGCCCGCAGGAATCCCAACCGCTGGGGGCAGAGCATCATCATCGACCAGGCCCGGATGCCGGAATCATCAGCCAAATCATCACCGGGCACGTCCGGCAAGTTTGACCACCTCGAAGAGATCGCCCTGGGATGTGCAAGAGACATGAACACCCGGCTGCTGTCATCGGATCACAGGATCCATGTGAAAAATACCCGCACGGCGGAGGGGAACAGGGAGATGGAAAAAACCCTGACCTATTTTGCCCTGAAACACGGCAAGCCGGCATTCGGCATTGAGGCCAGCAAATCTTTTGTGACCTCGGGCCGGGTCTACTATCACCTGCTGGCCATCGAGGCCTTTTTGACCCGGGCAGGCATCTTGTTTGAACGCAGGTTCACCCTGACCGACGCGGGTATCAGAATCGCCATGGATGAAGATATTACCGTCCATCTGGGCAACCGGCGGGTGCTGGTGATGGCGGAAAACGTCCGCAATCACCTGCGTTTTATTCCCATGGAAAAGGGGTGGGATATGGATTTCCATGTGAACCATCCCCTGCTGACCCTTGTGCCCAAAGGCAACGGATATCAGCTTTATCACGGCAACCGGAGACTGACCCGCCTGGATCCCCAGTATTTTGAATATGATTTGAAACTGGCGAAGATCGACATGGTGGTGGACGGCCGGGATATCACCGTGCCGTTAGGCTCCCGGGTCGCTGTGAGAGAGCGGTTCCTGGTTCAGCACATACCGGAGCACCGGGTGAACATTATCGGCTTTTCAAAGCAGAGTGCCGAGAATGAATCCGGCTTTGTGGTGCGTGAAACGGATATTCTCAATCGGTATTCCATCGACAGGGCCGGCCGGATTTACCGGGTTGAGGTATACGGCGGCGGCCGGTTCAACGGCATGGTACTGGTGGATTTCAGGGCCGGTCAACCCCGGATGAAGCTGGCCCGGGCCGACGCCCCGGACAAGGATCGTCAGGCCCTTCTTCCCTGATCCATTGATGCCGGGTCGCATTTTTGCTCCGATTGTTCCGGCCAGATATTGATTACCCCGCCGCCGTGATTATATTCATCTGCTAAGTATGCCCCGGGGCAAACTCTCAGGGCAGATTGATTCAACACTATTTAAAAAGATGCGGGGTAAGATGGGTAAAGGTTCTGACAACACTTCAGCCGGCGCCAATATGGTAAGCAGGCAGACATTATACATGGCCATTCTGGTGGCAATGACCTTCGGATTCATGCTGGGGGCGGTATATACCTCATTCAAGCTGGCCAAGGAGGGTCCGTCGGCCACCTCCAAGCCTTCCGGCATGCCCTCCGCGGCTCAGGGGAATGCGGGCCAGAGCGGTGTGGACCAGGCTGTGGTTGAAGCCGGTTCCCGCATCCTGGAGCTGGAAGCCTTTTTAAAGGACAATCCGGACAATGCCAAGGCCTGGACCCAGCTGGGCAACCTCTTTTTTGACACCAACCGGTTCAAGGATGCCATCGAAGCCTATGAGCGCTCCCTTGAACTTGCCCCCGGTAATCCCAATGTCCTCACCGACCTGGGGGTTATGTACCGGCGCAGCGGTGATTTCAAACAGGCTGTGAGTGCCTTTGACCGTGCCATTGCCGCCGACCCCACCCATGAAACCGCCCGGTTCAACAAGGGAATTGTCCTTATGCACGACCTTGGCGATCTGCCGGCGGCTGTTGAGGCATGGGAAGGGCTGCTGGAAATCAACCCCATGGCCCAGGCTCCCAACGGACAGCTGGTAAATACCCTGGTACAGGGATTGAAACAGAAGGAAAACTAGTGCCGGGGATTGACGGGTTGCAGGCCTTAGCCCCTGAGGGCTGGCGGGTTGATCTTGTACGAAAAAAGATCAGGCACATCTATTTCAGGGTGGACCCGGGCCGCAGGACCGTGCGGATTTCCGCCCCTGAAAAGATCAGCCGGTCCGCCCTCGACCATGCCGTAAGTGCAAAATCCGCCTGGCTTGCCAAGCAGATGAACACGCCGTTGAAGATGAGGCGCAGATCTCCGGAGATGATCTCAAACGGTACCACCTGGTACAAGGGGCGGGCCTATCCTCTGATTTATAAAGAACGGTCGGCGCCGCCGCGGGTTGATTTTTCAGATGAAAACGGCGTTACGGTGTATACCCGGCCCGGTGCTGGGGCCCCAAAAAAAGAATCCGTCCTTGACAACTGGTACCGTGATTGTCTCAGAAAAGAGGTTCGCAAGCTCCTGGATGTCTGGGAACCTGTCATCGGTGTGACATCAAACGAATTCGGTATCCGGCGGATGAAAACCCGCTGGGGAAGCTGCAACGTCAGGGTGGCCCGGATATGGATCAACCTTGCCCTGATCCGGCTTGATCCCGTCTTTCTCGAATACGTGGTGGTACACGAACTGATCCACCTTCTGGAGCCGGGCCACAACAAGCGGTTTTACCGTCTGATGGACAGATTCCTTCCCGATTGGCAGCAAAAGAAATCCGCGTTGAACACCTACATTTTGTAAGGTGTTATCCGGTGGTCCCGGCAGAAGAGGGGGACGCTATCCTGGCATTGAGCCATTCCAGGATATCGGCAAACACCGCGTCATGTCCGGGGTCATTGAATATTTCATGAAATTTGCCCGGATAGACCACAAGGTTTTTGTCTGTTGCGCCCACCGCCCTGTGGAATTCTTCCGAGCCCTCAGGGTCCACCAGGGCATCCGCACCTCCCTGGAGTATCAGCAAAGGCAGCCGGATATCCCGGGCATGGTCCGTCACCCGGCGGCAGGCGCCGAGCATTTGGGATGCCAAACGGGCGGTGACCTTGCCGGTGGAAACCAGCGGATCGTTTACATAGGCGGTTACCACTGCCGGATCACGGCTGATGGTGTTCGAATCCAGCCGGAGGATCCCCAGGCCCGGGCAGAGCGTTGACAGCAGCCCGGAGACGGCGAGGGTCACCCGTGACACGTGGTCAGGCACTTTTACCGCAGGCCCCGAGAGAATGGCGCCGTCCGTCTTTTTCTGGTGATCCAGCAGCCATGCTGCGGTGATTAATCCGCCCATACTGTGCCCGACGACATAGACTTGTTTCCCCGGTTCCCATTCCCGGACCCGGTCCACAAGCAGGTCTACCCCCCGGGTGAATACGCTGAAATCCGGTACAAACAATCGTTTGCCCCCTGATTTCCCATGACCGTAGTGATCAATGCCGTACACTGAAAATCCTTTGGGCACAAGAGCGTTGACCAGGTTCATGTACCGTCCGCAGTGTTCGGCTATCCCATGGACAACCACCAGTGCCGCCCGGGATTCCCCCTGGGGCAGCCAGCATTGGTAATACAGCTTTGTGTTGTCCGGGCCGTTTAGAAATCCCTGTTCTCTTGCCATCAGATCTCCTTTAATAGGGTGTCGGTGGAAAGGACCTGCACTTTTTTCCCTCCGGGAAGTATCAGGTTTTCCCAGGACCAGTTGTGGTGGGTAATGATGGTTTCGGCATCCAGGTGGGGGCGGTCCCCTGTGGTGTGGGCATCCCGGGCCACGGTGACTTCAAACCCCTTTGAGGCGGCGGACCGCACCGTGGTATCCACGCAGAAATCCGTGGCACATCCCGTAATAACAATCCTGGAATGGCCGGTCTGATGTATGGCATCCGCCAATGATGTGTCCAGAAATCCGTCGCAGCCCTGTTTGCGTATCACAGGATCATGGGATGACCGGTGAAGGTTGTCGAGAATTTCCCAGCCCGGTGTACCAGGGGCAAGACCGTCCTCCGGTGTGCCGTCGTGCTGGATGAAGATGGTAGGCAGATCGTTTTGCCGGAAGGTGTCGATGAGGCGATTGATCCGTCCTACCACGCCGTCGGTATCAAACCTTGGGGTGCTGTCGGTAAACAATCCTTTTTGCATGTCAATGACCAACAGGAGCATGGGGCAGGTATCCTTTCACTATATCCGGATGTCGGTGGAAGTCAAACTCAATGGGTATCAAAAAAATACCCGGATTGCAAATCCGGTCGCTCACGCTGCCGCTGCCAGGACGGCCGCCCCGACAGCGCCGTTTTCCTGGGGGGATTCTCCCACTTGAATTTCCATTCCCAAGCGTCGTGACAGGGCGTTTACAAGGCCTGTGTTTTTTGCCACACCACCGGTCATGACCAAAGGGTCCCGAAGGCCGATTTTGGTGGCAAGGCCCGCCACCCGGGCGGCTGTGGCATCGTGAATGCCGGCGATGATATTTTCACGGCTTTCCTGGGCGGCGATCATGGAGATAACCTCGGATTCGGCAAATACCGTGCAGATGCTGGATATTTTTACCGGTTTCTCAGCGGTGAGGCTGATGGGGCCTAGCTGGTATAGATCCAGTTCAAGGGCCCGTGCCATCACCTCCAGGAAGCGGCCGGTGCCGGCGGCACACTTGTCGTTCATGGCAAAGTTTTCCACCTGGCCGTGCGCATTGAGGAGGATGGCTTTGGAGTCCTGGCCGCCCACATCAATGATGCCCCGGATCTCCGGGTTGAAAAAATGGGCGCCGGCCCCGTGGCAGATGATTTCGGTCATGGCTTTGTCGGCAAAGGCTACGGCATTACGGCCATAGCCTGTGGCCAGGAGGCCATCCACCCTGTCTTTGGAGATACCCGCCGTTTCAAGAACGGCTGCGTAAACGTTTTCCGCAGCCATGGCGGGATTGTAGCCTGTGGGAATGACACGGGTAGCTGCAAGGGTGATGGAATTGTCCTGTTCTTTTCGGACCAGTGCGGCTTTGGCGGTGATGGAACCGATATCGATACCTGCGTATATCATATGGCTGTGGCACCTCCGTCCACCATCAGGGTCTGGCCGGTGATAAAGGAGGACCCCTCCGAGGCCAGGAAGAGCACCGGTTTGACCACATCTTCGATTTCCGCGATACGTCCCATGGGGATTGTGGCGGTGACAGGGGCCAAAAGCTCCGCGTTGGACCAGAAGGGTTTGGAAAAGTCTGTTCTCACCATGGCCGGGGCAACGGCATTGACCTGGATGTTGGCCACGGCCAGTTCTGCTGCAAGCACCTTGGTGAGCATTTCGATACCGGCCTTGGCAATGCCGTAGATACCCATGCCCGGTGTGGCTTTTCTGGCGGCAATGGAGGTGACGGAGACAATTTTTCCGGATTGTTTTTCCCGCATCATGGCGGCGGCCCTGCGGCTCACAAGAAAGGTGCCGGACAGGTTGGTGTCGATAATTTTCTGCCACAGGCCCGGATCAAGATCGGCCACCCCCGGAGTGATGAGGTTCATGCCCACGTTATTGATGAGGATATCAAGGCCGCCGGCCTCTTTTTCAATGGTGTCAAAGAGGGTTTCCACGGCATCGGGTTTTCCGATATGGGCAGGGACGGCGGTAAGGCCTTCAGGATTGCTCAGGCTTTCCAGGGCAGCTTCAAGGCCCTCTGGTTTTCTGCCGCAGATGAATACCCGGGCGCCTTCGGCAAGGAGGGTGCGGGTGATCTCAAGGCCTATCCCACGGCTGCCGCCGGTGACCAGCGCGATTTTGTCTTTCAGGTTGAAGTTCACGGGGCTGCTCCTTCTATTTTTTGGTTTTTTTTATTTTACGAAGGCTCAATTCATGGGGCGCTATCTATTTTAGGTCCTTTGCTTTACGATCTCCATAAAAGCATCAATCCGGGTCTCTGCCTGGGAGGTGGAAAAGCTCCTGGGGTCCACCATATCCGCTTCAAGGAGCAGTATGGGAATGCCGGCCTTTTCCCTGACAATGTGCATAATGTCCATCTGCCCGAAAGAGTATGGTTTGCAGGACCGGTTGGAATGCATTACAAATCCGTCTACATCATAAAAACGGATCATGTCAAGGACTTGGGCGGCCATCTCGTCCACACCGATGTTCAGATAGATCCGGGTATAGGCCTCGGCCATGGAGTCCAGGAAGTTATCCGGATCAATATACTGGATGGACGTACACCAGGCCGAGGTGTAGGTGTCCGCCACCAGGCAGGCGTTATGACCGGAGAATTTTTTGGACAGCCATTTGAGGCCGTACCACACAGGAAGGTTATCCCATAGCAGGCGGTGTCGCTCATCCGGCACGATGGCGATTCCTTTTTCCACCCGGTCTTCCATTTCCGCCAGAAGCTCGGTGTAAAAATCCACGGCGGTCTGGGTGCCCCGGAGGGTGACGATGAGGGCCAGGAAGAAAAAGGCGTCAAAGGCAGACATGGGGGAGGGCTTGTTGGCGGTGGTGTTCAGCACTTTCTGCCAGAGTTTCTGGCCTGCCAGGGATAATTTGCCCACCTCACCCAACCGTTCCCTGTCAAAGGCGCGGCCCGTATGTTCCGAGAGAAAATCGATGTATTCATCCAACTGCTGGCGGACATACCCTGCGATTTCCGGGGTATACCCGGTGTGGCAGATGGGGGTATCCAGGATGAACAGGGGAACGTTGAAGTGCCTGGCCTGCACCTCATACCATTTGAGCACGGTGCCGCAGATATTGTTGCAGCAGACCAGCAGATCCGGCTTGGGCAGGCCGCCTAACGGGCCGCCGCCGGCGACGGCACAGGCGATATCGGAACGGGCGTAGGAGCACAGGTCGCTGCTGTATCCCATCTCTTCCGCTTTGACGCAAAGATCCGCCCCCATTTTTGAGGCACCCACCATGGCCCCGTGATTTTCCGGGTACACCGGGATGATGTCCATGGCAATCAAGGGTTCAACAGGGCCGCCCGAGGTGATCCAGGCCACGGTTTTGTTGTTGTCTCTGGCGGTCAGGGCATCCATGTAATAGCCGGTCATAATGTCCCGCATTTTTTTGGCAGATTGAATTTTAGCGGGTTTGGTTTCGTTTGCTTTTGTCTTTTCACTCACCTTCGCATTCATTGGGCAGCCTCTTTTAAATCATGTGGATAAAGGTTTCCAGCCGGGTGGCGGTTTGTCCTGCGCTGTCCTGGGTGTCGTCCATTTCCAGGTGGAGGTGGCGGATGCCCTCAGCCTCCAAAAATTCTTTCAGGTATGGGTAATCAAAGGCGTGGGGATCGCAGAATTTGAGCAGGGTGAAAATGACACCGTCTGCCTGCCGTTCTTTTGCCAGGTTTACCAGCGCGGTACCCCGGGCGGTGTTCCCGCTGTGCTTGGCCGGGCAGATCACACGGGTGGCATACCGTTCCGTCAGACCGGCCATGGGGGGGACATCTTCGGGAATCAGGCCTTCAAACCAGCGTTGCCCCGAGCAGAGGTCGTCTCCCACCACGGCACCGCCGGCCTGTTCGATGCGGGTATAAAGATCCGGCATGTCACACACGGAACCGGACAGGACAATGCGTTTGGGGGCAACCTTGGGCGGGATGGCGGCATCCAGGTAGGCTGAAAGTTGTTCAAGGTTTTGGGCCAGGATTTCCCGGTCCATGATCATGGATGCCTTGATGATGGTGAACAGGTCTTTGCCCGAGATGATGCCGGGATGATCGGATTTCATGCTGTAAATATGACGCAAATGCTGTCGTATCCGGTTGAACAGGGCAATGGACGCTGCCAGGGTATCTTCAGACACCCTTTGGCCCGTGTGGGTTTCAAGATCATTTTTGAGCTTTTCCAGCACCCGCCACATATAGGCCTTGGCAGATCCTGTGGTCAGTTTGGCCGGCAGGATCACATCGGCAAAGAAGGCCGGTTTCAGATTAAGGCGCCAGATGTCCGACAGCCGCTGGATACTGTCGCAGGTGTGGGGAAAAACCATGCCGTCAAGATATCCTAAACGGCCGGAAAGCCCGTCTTCAAGGATGCCGCGGACCAGTGAGCAGCAATAGGCCTGAAGGTGGTTTTCCGCAAGCTGAATATCTGACTTGGAAGAAAAAAGCCGCATGGGATGGCACCCTGCGGCATGAATGATTTCCTCCGGGGCGTAGGAACACAGGTAACCGATTATCTTTTTGTTTCTTGCCTTCTGGTCGGCTGCAATGTCCGCCGGGTTGTCCACCGCATCGTAAAAAGGGGTTAATTCAGGAATCATGACACCTCTCTTTCTCTCCAAATGGAAACAGCGGCTACGTTATCAGGTGACAACCCCGCCTGTTTCTTGTGTATGCAAACCACCAAACGTATATATGTCTGTCGGTTTTTATACCGAACGCCGGTCGGGGTGTCAACCGTTGCTTGTTCAGCCTCCGTGTTTGTGGTAAACGTTGGAGGTGAACAAAGAAATTGAACCTCAATTTAAGGAAACCATGCAGAAAAAAGATACCCTGAGCCGGCTGAAGGCGGAAGAAAGGAAGATGCGGCAGCAGATCATCATTGATGCGGCCCGGGAAGTGTTCGGACAAAAGACCTATGACCGGGCAAGCATGTCGGAAATTGCCAAAACCGCAGGTATTGCCAAATCCTCCATCTATACGTATTTCAACTCCCAGGAAGAGCTTTATGCCCAAATCGCATATATAGACGCCTGTGAGTTTATCAATGACCTGCAAACCCGGATTGATAAGAACCCGGATGCCGCCCTGGACACGAGTATCTCTTGCTTCCTTGATTATTATATCCGCAATACGGCCCAGTGGCGGATGATCACTCATTTCGCCCTCCACGGCAACAAGGAGATGGGGGCGGTGGAACAACTCAATGACATCGGCAGGCGGCTCATGGACGTATTTGAATCGGTATTTACTGCCATGGGGGCAGGACCGGAAGCAAGGCTGCTGTCCCATACCATGTTTTCCTGCCTGTCCGGTATTCTCATTGCTTTCAGAAATTACCCGGGACGCAGCGAAGCCGAACGGATTTCCCATATGAAACGCATCGGCGCAATCGTGGAAGCCATGATCCGGGCACTCATAAAAGAGCGGGCCTGAAAGTCGGGGTTTACGACGCTGATTCAAACAGAATAGGTGTAACCGCCTAAAATTTAAGGATTTGACTTTCCCCCGGACAGGGCATATGATCCGGTTTAGGAAATTACCCCACACAACCGCACCGGAGGTTTCCATGGCAATGCCCAATAAGAAAGCCTGGCTGGCCATCCTGTTCATCGTCGTCTGTTTGGCCATCCCTTTCGGTATCACCTACTATGTGTCAACAGAGACATTCAAGCAGCGCTATGCCAAATGGCAGGGGACCCGGCCCAAAGCCCCGGAAGGGGCAACCCTTGAGGGTTCCAGGATTACTGAAGACCAGGTGATGCTTGTACGAGGAGAACGCGTAAAAATTCACAGTACAAGCCTCATTTTTCAGGGGATTGACCGGGGGCATGTGGTGGTGGATCTTTTTCTGGAGGAACTGGATCACGACCGGCCTTATCCCCAGCGGTTTCCAGCAGATATCCCGGACTCCCGGGTCATCCGGTTTGGGGAGGTCTCCTACACGGTAAAGGCTGTCAGTAAAAACACCCTGGTATTAAATATCCACAAGACACCTGAAGTAAAGTAAGTTTCTACATGGATCAAGTGGGCGTCCATCCGGATTGAAAAAACAGTTTGCATAGACTTCCTGATCTGGTAATTATGCCCGGATGTATGACGTAATGATCATAGGGGCCGGCCCGGCCGGTACAGCCGCAGGGTTCGACCTTGCCTGCGCCGGATATTCCGTATTGATCCTTGACCGGCGCGATTTCCCCCGTACAAAAGCCTGTGCCGGCGGGATTACCCCCAAAGCGCTGAATCTTTTTGCCTACGATATTTCCCATCTTGTGGAACGGCAATGCCGCAGGGTACGGGTACGGCGGCCTTCCGGACAGACCTTTACCGTGGAAGAGACGCAGCCGCTTTGCCACATGGTCCAGCGCCGCGACCTGGATTTATTCTCCCTGAAAAAGGTCATGGCTTCCGGTGCTGATTTTCAAAAAATAACAAAAATCAAAGGACTTGATCAGCGATCCGACCATGTCCGGGTGGTCACGGATGACGGCAGATATACCGCCCGATATCTGATCGGCGCGGACGGGGCAAATTCGCGAATCCGGCAGATGGCTGTTCTGCCGAGAAGACGCTACCCCGTACACAAGTATCCCGCCCTTGAGGCAGACGTTCCGGTGGAAAGGGCAGATTTGATCTCCATGGAGTTTGATTTTTCCATGGGAATTCCGGGGTATTACTGGATTTTTCCCAAAAAAGATCATGTCAGCATTGGTATCTACGGCGCCAATCATTCGGTTCCCATGTCCGCCGACATGCTTCAGGATTATGCGCAGTTGAGATTTAAAACGCGCGACATAAGAAACGTCAAAGGATATCCCATCTGTGTCGGAGATGGCGGATGGCTTAGACGGGCCCCCGGGATTAACAGGGTCCTTCTGGCAGGGGATGCCGCAGGGCTTGCCGAACCATTGCTGGGAGAGGGGATTTTTTTCGCCCTAAAATCCGGCCGGACCGCTGCGGCCGCCATTATGGGGGCATCTAAAGGCCATGGCAACGCTCTGAAACGTTATCGCGCAGCCTTAACGCGAACCTATCTGGACCTGATGTTGTATGGCTTTAGTGCCAAAATGCTCTATCGTTTTTCTGAACCCTGCCTGAAACTTGCCGCGTATCGCGGCATCCACGGATACTTTTCAAAGGGATATGCCAAGGGCGATCCTATTTCCCATCTTTTTTTTCCTTTTTAATTTTTTAAATTGTCAATGATCTCGACCCTATGGTAAAAAGAAATAATATTATGTATTAATTTTCCAAAATTTGTATCGCAACATCGTAACCCAGTAAGGAAAGAGGTGGGAAATGCCTGAAACTTTATTGTCACCCGACGCTGTTGGTAAAATCGTCAGTTCTTCAGGGGAGGTCCGTGCGGAATCGGACGCCGGCGTCCGGCCCCTTCAAACCGGGAGTGAAATTTTTCAGGGGGATGTTCTGACAACCGGTGAAAACAGCCGGCTGGAGGTGCTTTTCAAGGATGACACAAATCTTTCCCAGGGTGAAAACAGCCAGTTGCGTGTGGATTCGTACGTGTATAATCCGACGGATCCGTCAGGCTCGGACCTGCTGCTCCAGATGACCCAGGGTGTATTCCGCACGGTGACTGGGGAAATCGCTGAGCAGAATCCGGACCAGTTTCAACTCAAATCCCCCCTGGCCACCATCGGTATTCGCGGTACCACCGTGGTCAGTGAAGTCGGGGGATTAACGGAAAAGCACGGTGTTGAAGATATCGGGCCGGGTAAGGTGCTGGTGGTCAGAGACGCCATGGGCAATATTCGGTTCATAGATGCCCCCAAGCTGATTGTCGATATCATGCAGGGGCAGCCCATCCAAGATGCCCGCCCCCTCACCGACAGGGAGTTAAATTTTTTCAGGTCAAACGCCCCGCTCACCACCCAGGGAGAGGACGTCCCCGATGGAGATGAGGATGCCGAGGCCGAGGATGAAGCCGATGTAGAAGGCGAAGGCAGGGAGGTTGAGGGGGAAGATGTTGACGAAACTGCTGATACGGCAGAGGATGCAACGGATGAAACCATTGCCGAAGATGAGGTTGACCAGGTCGAAGACGTAGAACCGATTGAGCCCATTGAACCCGTGACCATTGTCGGGGTCGTGGATGCCACTGATGTGGATAATGTGGTTTTTTATTCTGCCACGGAAGACGACGAGCAAGATTTGGTATCGGCTGAAGCAGAAGAAGATGATGAAGAGGAAGAGGGGGTTCAAAACGAAGATGATGATACCGAGGCAGAGACTCAGACGGAAACCAGCCAGGCAGAAGAAACAAGCAACGAGCCTACGGAGGGAAATGACAACCTGACGGGCGACGATGATAGCAACACTATATCAGGCCTGGGCGGTGATGACACGATTTCCGGTGAAGGCGGTGATGATTCTCTGGACGGTGGTTCCGGGGCTGACCTGATTGCCGGAGGGCAAGGTGCGGATACCATCACAGGCGGGGACGAATTGTACGGATATCAGGCAAATATGGTGGACTACAGTGATGATCCTGATTCTGATAATGATTATAGAGGAGTTACCGTAGATATTCAGTATTCCTATGTGAATGCTATAGAGAGTTATGAGGGGTCCACGGCAGTTGACGGCTGGGGGGATACGGATACCCTGGATTATATCTCTGCTGTCATTGGCTCCGGCTACAACGACTCTTTAACTATCACCGTGAATGATGAAAGAGAGGATGGTACTGAGGACAATGAGGGACCTGAGGATTCCGGCGGTCCTGTTTTTTACGCAGCCGGTATGGCCGGTGATGATACCATAACCGGGGCCGGTGATGACGGTGGCGAAGAGGTGGGGGCATTTTACCTGGATGATCCGGGCGGGGTTACCGTGAATCTTGACAGTGGGGAGGCAACAGACGGCTGGGGGGATACGGATACCCTTGTGAATATCCATGTGGCGGCAGGCTCGGCTTACAATGATACGCTTTACGGAAGCAATGATACGGCAGAAACCGGGGATGATCTGTTCTTTCTTACCCTGGGGGATGACTATATCGATGGCCAGGGCGGCAGTTTTGACGGAATTGAAATGGATGCCCTGGATCAGGACAGCAATTTTCATCATGCCACGGTAGATCTGGGCAATAATGTGGCGTACGGATACGATGCAGGCAATACGCTTCTTTTTGAAGATCAGATATTCAATATTTCAGAGGTTTACGGCAGCATAAATGGCGATACCATCATCGGGGATACGGCAAATAATGAATTGTTCGGTGATGACGGGGCTGACCAGATCGAAGGAAGCGACGGCGACGACAGCCTGGACGGGTGGAACGGTGATGATACCTTGTTAGGAGGCCTGGGGGCGGACTCGCTTCTTGGATTTTATGGCGCCGATTCCATGGATGGTGGGGAGGGTAATGATACTCTGAATGGAGAAGATGATAATGATACCCTCATTGGCGGCATTGGTGATGATTTACTGATGGGATCTTTCGGTGACGATTCCCTCACTGGTGGAGATGGCCTTGATACGCTTCAAGGGGGGGATGGTGCCGATACGCTGCTGGGTGATCTGGGGAACGACAGTTTATACGGAGATTTAGGTGACGACTCCCTTGAAGGTGGTGATGGTGCAGATACACTTCAGGGTGCTGACGGGGCCGATACGATTCTTGGGGACGCCGGTGCGGACTCGCTTCAGGGTGACGCCGGTAACGATTCCATAGACGGTGGAGACGACAACGACTACATTGACGGCGGGGATGGGAATGATACCCTGCTGGGCAGCCTTGGTGATGATACACTTTACGGGTATGCCGGTGCGGACGCCATGGACGGTGGCGGCGGTGCAGATTCCCTTAATGGGGGCGACGATGCCGATACGCTTCTGGGAGATGCCGGTTTAGATTCCCTTTATGGCGAAGCCGGAAACGACTCCCTCGACGGTGGCGATGACAACGATTACTTGGACGGCGGTGATGGAGATGACACTTTGGCTGGCGGTGCCGGAAATGATCAGCTCTACGGCGGCAGCGCTGGTGCGGATGAACTGGACGGCGGCGACGGTGATGACACGCTGGACGGCGGTATCGGCGATGACAGCCTGGCTGGCTCGGCAGGGCTTGATTCTATCAGCGGCGGTGACGGTATCGATTCCATTACCGGTGGCGAAGGTGATGATACCCTAACCGGAAGCGATTGGGCAAATGATTACACGGCCCAGAATTACGTGATGTACGATGATGATCCGGCAGGTATATCGGTGACTATCGACTATATATGGTCCAATGATACGGCGTCATACTCCGGGACGGCCACGGACGGCTGGGGAAACACCGATACCCTGATGTATTTCGACAGGATCGGGGGATCAGCCTATGGCGACCAGTTTACCATTACTGTCGATGATTATGATCATGATTCCGATAATTTTTTCGCCGTCTGGGGCAATGAGGGAGCAGATACCATCACGGGCAGCATGGACGGTGATATCGCTGCGGTGCATTTCTATGATCCTGCCGCGGTAAATGCGGACCTCGGGGCAGGTACGGTAACGGACGGGTGGGGAAACACGGATCAGCTCTCGGATATCTTTATTGTGGGCGGGTCTGCCTATAATGACACCTTGACCGGCAGCAGCACCTCTGAAAGCGGCTTTTTCGGCACCCTGGGAAATGACACCATCACCGGCGGCAGCAGTACGGATTACTGGGATTGGGTGTATTACGGGGAAGGGACAAAGGATACCAGTGTGGCCGGTATGGAGATTGATCTTTCAGCCGGCCAGGCCATCGGTAAAGACAGCAGTTCGGCAACCGTGTTCACCGATGTTCTGTCGGATATTGAAGAGGCATGGGGAACGGATTACAACGATACGATTCTCGGAAGTTCCACCAGCCGGCATCTGGGGGGCGTCGGCGGTGATGATTCCCTGGTGGGGGGCGATAACAGCGGTTTCACCGAAAAATTTTCCGGGGGAGAGGGGAACGATACCATTGACGGCGGCAGTTTCAGCGGCAATACCCCCAGGAATATGGTGGATTATGACGAGTTCGACGGCGGCAGTGGTGTGGATATCTCGGTCACCTATACCCACAATGGGGTCGGCTCATACAGCGGAACCGCCACCGACGGATACGGGGATACCGATACCCTGATCGATATCGATAGATTCTACCTGACGGACTACGGGGATCAAATATCCATTACGGTGGACGACCAGGACGATGGGGCGGATGTCCGCTGGTACGTCTGGGGCAATGACGGGGCGGACACCATCTCGGGGACTTCCGGGGAACGGGTCCGGGCCATGTATAATGAAGATCCGGGCGGTGTGAACATTGATCTTGGCAGCGGTACTGCCGTGGACGGTTGGGGAAATACCGACATGCTTTCCGACATCCAGGCGGTCAGTGGTTCGAACTATGATGACACACTGACAGGTTCCAGCAGTTCCGAAGGGTTCTTCGGCACCCTGGGCAGCGACAATATTGCGGCGGGTTCCGGCGGCAGCGACTGGCTCTCCTACGGGTGGCTGGAGGATGATGACGGGATTTCCGGGGTAGAGGTGAATCTGAGCAGCGGATATGCCCAAGGGTATAACAGCGGCAGCAGCGTGGTCTTTGTGGATACCCTTTCCGGTTTTGAGGAAGTTTACGGGTCGGGGTATAATGATACCCTGAGCGGAGACAGTTCAAGTACCTGGCTGGTGGGGGAGGCCGGTGACGATTCCATCACAGGGGGCACAAATTCGGATGTTGCCGAAAGTTTTGCCGGCGGGGAAGGCAACGATACCATCGACGGCGGCGGTAGCCTTACCTCCAATCTCCTGAGTTATAATTATTATGATACGGGCAGCGGCGTGGACGTCAGTGTCTCTTATGACGGAACCAACTACAGCGGCACGGCCACGGACGGATATGGGGATACAGATACATTTTACAACATCAGCCAGTTTTACCTGTCCGACAATAATGACGTCATTTCCCTTTCCATCAGCGGAGGCAATGACGAGTGGTTTATCTGGGGCAATGA
>MDTD01021644.1_pt1 | contig 41292 bp, 36 predicted proteins | sample 811221 | NCBI WGS metagenome assembly MDTD01 (sample SAMN05326646, study PRJNA326480) | marine metagenome | isolation source: seawater | place: Pacific Ocean: South West | collected 2011
CCAAAATACTTCTTTTAAAATTTTTTACATGTTTAAAAAAATCTCCATTACCTGTTCCTAAATCAATGATAGACCCATTCGATAAACATTTAGAAACTTTTTTGTAGTTATATGTCTTTAATTTGCCAATAAAAGTCTCTGATTGAGTATACTCGTAATTACTAGCAACTTTATTATAAGCTATTTTTTGTTCATATGACGAAATCATAATGTAAAACTAAATTATACTTATCCTACTTTTTCTTAATTTTTCCCATTCATTATCTTCAGGGAAATCAAGCTTTTTTTTTGACTTTATAGTACTAGATATCTTGAATTTAGTTTTTACACATTGCTTGATTAAACTAGGAATAGTTTCATAACAATTTAATTGATTTTCAAATACAGACATTTTGTAATCAATTATTATTCTTTTTTGTAATATCATTTTTCCACTATCAATTTTTTTACCTACAGAATGAATTGTGACACCTGTAAATTTCTCATTATTTGCCATTTGTTGAAACATTGTCCAAATCCCTGGGTATTTAGGTAATAGTGATAAATGAATATTAATAATTTTATTTTTATATTTAGATAAAAGTTTTTTTTTAAAAATTTGTCCACCTGTATTTATTATAATAGAATATTTTTTTTTTATTAAATGATTTATTATTTTTCTATCTGATAAGTCAACATTTGAGATTAGACTCACATTTTTTTCATTTATTATTTTCTTAATGGAAAAATATTTTATTTTTTTTTTTAAAAAAAAATTACAAAAAGGTGGATAAATTTTTAATAGAATTAATTTAAGTATTTCAACAATTTTTAATTTAGCTATATTTTTTATTAAATATTTTTCTGATGATGATTTTTTAAATTTTTGGAGAATAATAACTTTTTCAATATAATATTCACTTCCTTTAAAAGATTTATAAATACCATTTAAAAATGAGGGTTGAAAGTAATTATCATTAGCTATAATTAGTAAAATTGGCAATTTCATATCTATGTATTTAAATTTCCATAATATAATATCTGACTCAAAAAAAAAATACATACCGTCATCTTTTTTTTTAAACACAAAATGGATAAGTGTAATTGAAAAAAGTTTTAAATTTAAAATACAATACCTAATTTTTGAAAAGGGTAAAAAATCTCTTATTCTACCTTTTATCAAAATGGATTTCTTACTAAAAAAAGTTTATATTTCTTTTCCTTTTAGCTTCAATATTAATTTAACTGTTGCTGAAGAAAAAATAATTACAGAAAAAATTTTAAAAATAAAAAATAAAAATATAGAAATAATTATAAAATCAAATTTTTTTAAATTTGATAAAAATTTAAAACATTTTAAAAGTAAATTTAACTATTATGTAGTAAATTTGAAAAAAAATATATCAAATTCTTTTTCTTCAAATATTCAAAGAGCCATTAAAAAAAATAAAAATATAATATTTAAATTTGTATATAAAATTAATTCTCATGATTTTAATTTGTTTTTTGAAAATTATATTTTTTCATCAAAAAAAAATGAAACATTTTTCTTTCCTAGGTCCTTTTTTTTTCATTTATTTAATGAATGTAAAAATAATTTTTATTTATTAAATGCTTATAATGGTTCAGAATATTTAGGAGGTCATTTGATATTATTAGATGAAAAAAATTCACAAGCAATTTATTTTTGTTCCTCTAAATCTGAGATTGGAAGGAAAATAAGCATTGATAAATTATTACTTAATTACTCAATGAATTATTGTTTTAAAAAAAAATATAATTTATTTAATTTAGGTAAGGTTAGTAAAAAAGATATTGGGTTAAACAGATTTAAAAGTGAATTAGGTGGACAAATTAAACATTTAAATTATTTGTCTTTAAAATGTAATAATTATGCAATTCTGGATAAAAAATCTTTAATTAAAAATTTAGTTAGATTTTTTATAAAAAATATACCAATAAAAATATATATTCTGTTTAATAATATATTTTTTAGATTTTTATCATTCTATTAATTAAGTTTTTGTAAAATATTTGAAAACTTTTCAACTATTTCTTTTTTAATATTAGGATTATTAGGTAAACATAATAAGTTTTTTTCTACAAAAGAAGAATTCATCATATTCTCTTTTTTATATCTTTTTAAATATGGAATATTAGAGCAATTAAAATAATAATGTCTTCTAACATCGAGTTTTGCTTTATCGATTTTTTTTAAAAAATTAATTTTATCAATCTTTTTCTTGAATAGTATAGGATATTCTAGAGTAACTAAATTTAAGTTATCTTTTGTTATTAAATTAATTATTTTTTTATTGTTTTTTAAATAGTTATAGTAGTAATTATTATTTTTTATTCTTATGTTATTTTCAAAGTGAAGATTTTTAAAGTTAAAGGAAAGTAAATTATAATTCAGTCTGGGTAGATCATTTAAGTAATATTGAGGAATTTTATTTTTAATTGTTTTTTTAAAATTAAAATTAAGAATTTGTCTTAATGGTTTTGAAGTCGATATTGATAAGAAATATAAAATAAAATAAAAATATTTATAAAGCAAAATTTTAATTAAAATTAATGAAATAAAATTTTTTAAGTTATCTAAAAATCTAAATTTAGAAAATTTCATTTGCATTCGGATTTCTCTAATATTTTTTTTTGAACTTTTTATTAAACCCCCAGTAATGCTACTAAGATTTTTTGTAAAATTTAAACTAAAAAAAGAAAAATCACCAAAATTAGATATATTATTTTTAATTTTTCTTGTATTTAATGCTATCGCGCAATCCTCAATTAAAAAGATTTTTTTTTTCTTTGATAAAATTTTTAACTCTTTTGTTGTTTTGTTAAATCCATTAAAATGTGTAATTATGATTGCCAGTGTATTATTATTAATTTTTTTTTTAATATTTCCCTTGTCTGCATTTAGTGAATTTTTTTCTAAATCATAAAACACTGGTTTTAATCCGGCATATATGATCATATTTATAACTTCGTGAAAATTATAACTAGAAACTAAAACTTCATTTTTAAAATTATTTTTCTTCTTAATGTATAAAAGTATTACATATAAGGAGGTTCTCCCAAAGTTAGTTAACAAAAAATTTGATGAATTAATTATTTTTTTAATTTTAGTATTAATAAAATTCTTATTTTTCTTTTTGAAAATTGATAAAATTATTTCTTTAAAACTATTTGAAATATAATACTTTGAATTAATTATTGTCATTATTAGCTATATATTTTCCTATTTTATATGCATTGGACATTATTTCAAAAGTTGGAAAGTGCGATCCCTCTTTATTTAAAATTGAACCATCAACTATAAATAAATTCTTTCTACTAATAAGTTCACCATTCTCAGATGTTCTAAGAGCATCAATTTCACTATCACAAGACATAGTTGATGTATAATGTGCGTCAGAGCCTAAAGGTAATTCTTTAAGATAAATCTTATGAAATGCTTTTTTATTTTTCATGAAATATTCGTCTACAAGTTTTTTCTCATTTTTTTTTATTGCAATATTTTTTGAACCTTCAATCATAATTTTTTCATCACTTTTTAAATAAATTTTCGTCTTACTAAAATCAACTGGTAAAAAAATTTTACCAAATATTAATCTAGATTGAAAAAATTCAATTGTTTTTTTTATAAAAAAATTTAATGGAAAAAAATAATTTATATTTATAAATTCTCCTAGTTCTAAACTATATCTTCCAATTGAACCGCTGATAGATTTTTTATTATCTAATAAATTATAAATAAAAATTGAGCTGGGTGAATGTTTTTTTAAAAGTGAATTTGATTTTTTTTCATTAAGTTTAGCAACGAAGCCATAAGTTATATTATGTAATAAGTTTTGCTTTATATTTATTAACTTGTTAAGCCTCATAATAAGTCTAGTAGAACCAATTGTTCCACAAGCTAATATTAATTTTTTACACTTAAACTTTTCATTATTATCTGAAGTTAAAATAAAATATTCTTTTTCACACTTTATACTATCTATAAAAATATTACTCATATATTTAAAGTTTGTATTGTGTATCAACTTTTTTATCATTTCTGTTGAATTAAAAATTTCACTTTTATTTTTTTCTGCTAAAAGTTGCGCATCTTTATAAAAATTTATATTATTTTTTTGATTTAAAAAATTAGACAAGTTATTTGAATTATTTTGATCAAAATTTAAAATGCTAAAATTATTCTTCAAAAAATTCTCAAAATTTTTGTCAAATGATTGATTAAAATAATTCCAGTATCCACCTCCCCAAATATTTGATAAACCTCCTAGTGCGAGAGATCCTGTAGGAATAAAATTTGTTGATACAATCTTATTTTTTTTTAAAAAATTATATAAAACAAAATCAAAATTTTCATTTTTAAGTTTCGGATGAAATAAATTTGCATTTTTTTTTTTATCTGTAATTATAGTTTCTTTAGTATAGCCCTGATCCAATAAAAGAACTTTTGAGTTTTCCTCAACTAATGAATAAGCAGCTGTGCTTCCAGAGGGTCCACTTCCAATAATTATAATAGGTGAATAGATCATTTTTCTTTATAATTAATTAATAATATTTACTATAACAAGTTAATCTTTATGGTGATAAGAGAATAATTAATAAATAATTAATATGTATATTATAAATAAAATTTATCATCAAAAAATTTTAATAAATTTATTAGTTGTATTTATTTTTTTAATTTTATCTTTAGTTCAAATTTTTCCAGATGATTATTTTTTTGCAAGTGGTGATTCAGCACAAATTGTTTCATTTAAAACGTGGATTTCTAATAATTATTCTCTTTGGTCTGATAATCATCTTACTTCAGGAGGGCTTGGTATACACAATAATCAATATCAGGAAATCCCATACCATTATTTTATTTATCTAATTTCATCACTTTTAAATCTTAAAATTGAGGGACAATCAGTTGTTCATCATTTTTTATTTTACATCTTATCTTTTTACTCAATGTTTTTTTATTTAAAAAATTCTTTAGATTATTTGAGTAATTTAGAGAGAATTACTGCATCATTTATTTATGTTTTTAATATAATAGTATTTTATATTTTTTTTTATACTTGGGGATATACAACATTTTATTTTTTATATATTTCAATACCTCTTTTTTTTGCGTACTTTGATATAATATGTAAGTTTAAGACAACTAAAGAAACATTAATATTTTCTTTAAAAATTATACCAATTTTAATTTTATTTAATATTAGTTTTAGGAATCCTGCATTTTTAATTTCAATATTATTTTTTATAAATTTATATGTTTTATATAATTTTGTAATTGATTATAAAAATTACAAATTAAATATATTTAAAGCAATTATTTTTAATTTTTTATTAATAGCAACTTTGCTCCCATCATTACTTAATTTGATTTTATACTTAAATGAAAATTTACAAGGAACAAGAGATCAAATATGGGATCAGTTATCTTGGGTTAAAGGACAAGCAGCAAGTTTTCCAAAGCCATTTTATTTATTTGAAGGATATGAGTTAATAAAAAAAAATTTTTTTGTAAATTTTCAATATCTTTACTTTGGACTTTTATTATTATTATTACTATTTGATGGATTAAAAAATGATTTTAGTAAATTCTCAAAACTAGATACAAAAAAATATTTTTTTATATTTTCATTAACTTTGCTTATATTTTTTCATAACAAAGGAATTGATTTTTTGAATGATTTTCAAATTTATACTTTTTTTGTTAATAGTGTTTACTATATTTTTAGAAGTTCTGATAAAGTAATTATATATTATCCATTTATAACACTTGTTTTAATAATTATTTTGTTAAAAAATAATTTTAAAAGATTAAATATTTTAGCCTGTATCCTATTATTTAATATAATAATTTCATTCCCACTAATATTAGGAAAGATAAAAATAAAATATGACCTGGCAGTAGCTGACAAAGAAGATTTTACTTTTTCAGAATATGCTATGATAAAAAAATACTCTGAAGATTACAGATCAATTATAAAAATTTTGGAAGATGATTTAAATTTTGATAGATATGGTGTTATCAATGTACCATTTACTGGTTTTACATCACCAAATTGGGCTAATTATCAAAAAAATCAGCATGTCGGATACGACCCATACTTTCAATTTTTTAAACATAAAACATTTAGTTTTAACAATTGGTCGACGAAAGAAATGAATTTTATAGGTCGTACTTGGAACCAGGCGAAACCAAATGATGTTTGGTATAAAAATATCTTCAAACTTTTTCCAAACAAATATTTGATATTTCATAAAGATACTCATGATTTTATCTATAAAGAAAGTATTGATAAAATATTAACATTAGAGAAAGAAGGTATTATTTTAAAAATATATGAGGGAAATCAATTAGATTTTTATGAAATAAATTCAAATTTTTCTAATGAAATAATTTATTTACCACAATATAAAATAGAAACAGGTTTCAATTCATATAAAGATTTTTATAAATATTTAAATAAAGCAAAGAATATTACAGATCAAAAATATATAATTAAATTTGGAAATATAAACTATGTAAATTATCAAGAGTTTATAAATAACAAGAAATTTGATCAATGGCTTTCAATTAACCAAGATAATTTTAAAAATGAGAATAAAAACAAAATAGAAAATTATTCTATTGAAGATATAAAGATAAAATATCAAAAAATTAGTAGCACTGAATACAATATAGAACTATCAAATTTAAAAAATCAGAGATTAATTATAGGTTTTTTGCAAGCTTTTAGTCATTATTGGAAATTAGATGAAAAAAAACAAGAGTATGAATTAGTTAGTCACTTTAAATGTAATGGTTACGCTAATTGTTTTGAACTTAATACTTTTCAAAAAAATTTAAAACTAAAACTGGAATATACTCCACAAAAACTAGTTAATAAAATTCTAATTTTTGAATTATTTATTATTATACTTAGTTTTGTTGCAATATTTATTTCAAAAAGAAAAAATGAAAATTAAAATTATATTAATATATTTTCTTTTAATCTTTCCCACAATGTCAGGAGAAAAATATTTATACTTTGATGATCAAAACATATTTTACTACAATAAAAGTTTACAGGAAAGTAATTTTCTAAAATTAAGAAATTTATATAAAATTAGATTTTCAAAATTTGATGCAATATTTCATTTTGAAGAGGAAAATAAAAAAAAGAATAAAGAAATTATTAAAAGAAACAATAAGATTAAATTTAAAAAAAATTTTGATTATAATTTAAAATTAAATATTAAAAATTTTTTTAAAAAAAATAGTTTATATTTTTTTAAAAATAATAAAATGATTAATGAATTTCAATTTCCATATATAAGTATAAAAAATAAAAATTTTATAATTAATAAAACAAAAACATTTAATAAAAGAAATATCTTAAATAGAATTAAAAAAATATTTAATTCTAATTTGGTTTTATACAAAGATTATAATAATTTAAGTCACAAAGCAAAAATAAAAGATATTAATATTTTGTTTAATGATTATAAAAAAAATTTAATAATAATAGAGAGTAACCAAAATATTACAGAATTTTTTATTAAGTTTGAGAGTGTGTCTTTCAAACACCTGGGATATTTTAACAAAAAAGTTTATCAGGATGGAAATAAACAATATTTTTCCGTTATAGAAGAAACTGTGAATAAAGTTAATCATATAGAAATTGTTGAAGATTTAAATTTTAATAGCGGAGATAATTTTTATATTACAGAAATACAAGTTGTGTTCGACAAAAGTTCTAATGAAAAAAAGTTATTTAAGTCTTTTAGTTTATCAAATATTAATGAAAATAATTTAGAGAGTTTGGAATTTTTGACTACTCAAAATAAACAGAATTTTTCTCTAAATATAAATAATTATATAAAAAAAAAATTTAAGGATGATATTTTAGAAACATTAACAATGGTAAGTCAAATCGATAGTGTTTTATTTTATGAAAAAATAACAAAAAACATTATAGAGGAAAGAAAAAATAATCTAAACTTAAAAAATCTGAAAAAATTTTTAGAAGATAAAAAAAAGTTTGTCTTTGCAGAAATAATTAATGTAAGAGATATGTCAAAATTTTATTTTGTATTATATTCTATACTTCCTGTAATTATATTTGCAACGTTAAGCTATATAATGAAATTTAAATTTAATATCAGTAAAAAAATATTTAAAATTACAAAAAATCTTATGAAATTATCATTTATGATTTTTATTATTTTGTTCTTGATCACAACTTATGCAAAACATGTAAATTTAGGAGTTTATACTTTTTTTGTATTTTTATTTTTTTTGGTTAATTATATTATTGTTAAAAAATATCATCAATTAAGTGAGGAAAATAATACTAAATAGATGTTATTTTTTTTCTTTTAGTTTCACTTAATAATTCAGCTAAGAGATTTAAGATTAAAATTAATAAAACGTAGGAAACAAACGCACTTATTAATTTTAGTCCTAATAAATATGTCAAAAATATAAAAATTATTGATGATATTATACTAAAAATTATTATTTTTTTTGAGTTTTGAAAATAAAATACAAAATAAGAAGTTAATAACAATCCTGTCATCCACAAAATTGTAAGTATATTTATGATGTTAAAATATTTTAAAAGACCCAAAAACAATAAGCCTACAGCAATAATTAATATAGGTTTGATATTAATTAAATTTTTTGAAAAAATTATTATTCTTTTTAAAAAATAAAGATACAAAATTATAAATAATAAAATTAATATTGGATAATAGGTTTTAACAATTGCACTTATAAATTTAGTCAAATTACTATTGAAAGGATTTATATTTGTTTCAACTTGTTTTTCTTTATTTTGATTGTTACTTAAATTTGAATAATTTTTTTTTTTTAAAAAACAAAAATGCTTCACTAAAATTTTTATAAAAATAATCATAATTTGCTATAGATATATTATTCAAATCAATATTTGTGAAATTTCCAAAATTGATTTTAATATAATCTTTCTTAGTCTCGCTTTTTTTTAAAAAATATTCGCTATTTGTTTCGTTGATATTAAGTTTAATATATTTACCTTCTATTGGTATAATCGAATTTTCTGACTTCAAAAAATTTTGATTAATTGAGTCCGTCTCTACTATATTTATATTATAGCTAGAAAGTTTATCTATAAGAAGAGCGTTGTATATAATCAAATTTTTTTCAAAGTATATTTTGTCTAAATTTAAAATAGATATATCTATTAAATTAAAAAATTTATTTGAAAGTTTATCATTGATTTTTAAATGAATATAAATTTCTTTGAAGGAAATCTTATCAATATCATTTTCGTATCCATAAAATTTTTTCGTTATCAAATTATGTATTGAAAGATAGACTACATTATCAATAACTATCCAATCTTGTTTATCAGTTGGTAATATAATCTCTTTATAATCATTTTCGTTATATTTTATTTTTAATCTAAAATTAATTTCTTTTAAGTTTCTATAATTTAAGTTTTTAATTCTTAATATTGGACTTGCTCCAGTTTTGTAATTTAATATTTTTTGTATTAAGTAATTTTTTGATGCATCATCGTTAATTTCAGAATATTGCCATTTGTTTTCAATGTTAAAATAATTATTTAAAAATTTTATAGATTTTAAATAACTAAATTTTTTAAAAATTTGGTATTCCAAATTTTTTTTTGAGTACAAATTAGTCTTTGGTAAATTGTAAAAATCTTCTTGATTATAAATTTTTTTTTTATTTACATTGTGTGAATTTTTATCATCTATTATATATCTATCGTTATTATTTATAAAAATTTGTTTTGTTTTAAATTTATTATCTTCAATTTGTTCATCTTTAATTTTTTTTTCAAATAATGTATCCAATTCAATTAGTTCATTGTTTAAATCATTTTTTTTACCCAAAAGAAAAACTTCATAAGTTCCATCGAAACTTTCCCCCAAATCATTGTGAATTTTAAAATTAGAATATTTATTCTTTATTTTTTTATTTTCAAAGTCATAGATAAAATTTTGAGCTGAAGCCGATGTAAAAAAAAACAAAATTAAGATTAAAAATTTCATTTTTTTTTATAATATTTTAGTTTCAAATAAGTTAAAAAAGAAAGCAAAATAGCAAATAAAATGAAATGTAATATTCCTTTTATATATTTTTCAGGCATAAAATATATTTCAATTTTAAGATTTTTATCATTAGGATCTATAATAGACTCAAAAACATTTGAATAATAATTGTATTGATTATTTTGAAATTCATAGTTTATTTTGCAGTTTATACAATTTGCTATCCAAAACTTTGAAAAGGTAGTATTCAAAGTTATTTTTACTTTAGCATTTTTATTATTATAATTCTTTATATCTACAATATATTTGGCATCATTTATTTTTTTATATTTAAGTTCAAATTTTTTATTAATTTTTTTGTAGATTAATTGTTTATTCGAACTGTAATATTCATCAGTTATATTAAATGTAGAAGCAATGATAGCAGTAGAATTATTTATTTTATAATTTTCTTTCTCCGTAAAGTTAATGATTGAATTGATTTTTTTATTAATATCAAAACTGTTTAAAACATTTATATAGTCAATGTAATTATCTACATTTTTAAATTCAAATTTTGGTAAAAATAATATTTTATCTGTGAAATTTTGATTTGTTATCTCATATAAAATAAGATTTTTCGTTTCTTTCTTTATTTTGACTAAATTTTGATCAATTAATTGTCCCATAAAGTTTAATCCCTGACTAACTCTGAATTTTGAAACATCTTTATGAAGTAAAACATACTTAATTTGTAACAATTTTATCGAGTTAAATTTCCAGGGCTGAAAATCTCCTTGTTGTAGGTACTCTCCCCATAACCACGATTTATATACAGGGGTATTAATTTCAAGCACAGGATTTTTAAAAAGCATTTGCACTGGATTTGCACCCCTATGTCTTAAACTGATAATATCAGTCCATCCCTGAGATGATGTAACAGAATATGGCAAAATTAAAATTTTATCATTTTGATTGGTATTTAAAGTAAGAAAAAAATTTTTCATATCTATGTAGTCTTCTGGATATTTTTTTATATTTGAAAATCTTGAAAATTTATAATTCTGTTTTTTTGAAATATAATTCACATCATGATATTTTTTAACTCCACCAATTATCATTGGATATGAGCTTATTAAGCTTATGATAAAAAAAGAAATAATTAATTTATTTTTTTTATTTTCAGATACTTTATCTACAAATAACACAAAACTAAATATTACAAAAAATTGTAAATATGAACTTGCTTTATCTGAACTTCTAAATACTGTTAATAAATTAGAGCTGAATATTTCATTTATCATTTTGGTATTAAATAACCCGGTGCCTTTGTTCATAATAAAAATTAAAATTAGAACTAATGTCAAAATTATAACCTGATTTAATTCAAATTTTTTGCAAAAATATATTGCTAAAAATATTAGCATCAGATTAAATATTGAAAAGTATACCCATGGGTATGCAGTTTTCATAATGTCAATTGAATCATTGATAAATAGAGGGTCTGGAAATGCAGTTGCATTATTGATAACCCAATGATTATTGTCGTAAAATATTGTTGATGTTTCAGGGTTAAAAAATAAACTTATGCTAGAAATTAAACCTGGAAAAATTGAATAAGATGAAAAGACGGTAAAAATAATTAAAAATATTAAAAAATTAATAATTTTTTTAAGAACAAGTTTTCTTTCAAGTAAAATTTGAATCACCAAAATATAAGATAACAAAATTAATGTAGAAAAATAAAATGCAATATTAGAATATGATAAAGATGTTATAAAAGTAAAAATAGGTAACAGAAGTATTAACCTGAATTTATCAGTAAAATTATAATTTAATAAAACCCAAAAAATACTAAAAATAAGCGGAAAAAAAATATAATTAAACGCAAAAGGTGTATATGAGAAGGAGTACCAAAATAAATAAAAAGAAAAAATATTTGCAGTATATGTAAATGATAAAAGTATTTTTTGACTAGAGTTTAGATTGTTTTTAACAGTATTTAAAAAAAAATAAAATGAATAGAACGTCCCTAAATTGAAAAAAAAATGAAAAAATAATGCGAAAAAGTCAGGCCTGATATCTACAAATTTTTCAATAAGATAAAATGGATAATAAAAAATATTATGTCCAAATAATGTATTCGGATAACCAATATTTTCAGATGACCAAGTATTTTTCCATTTTGAAAAATGGTTTTCGAAGAAAATAATTTGCCAGTTATCACCTCCCGAAAAAAAATAATCTTGAGGAAATTTATTTAAGACAGCAAAGATTAACAGTAAAAAAATTATATAGTAATGTTTGTTGATTTTTTTGAGTATGGACATAAGTATAAATGCTTTAGGCAGATTATATAATACATTATAAATGATAAATTCGTAATTACTTTTTGCTAAATATAGAAATTTGAATTATTAATAATTTGTTTTAAAATAATAAAACATTAATTATCAGTATGATAAAAAAAGTATTCGAAAGTATAATTTATAATCCAATAGCAAAGAAAATTGTTGATTATTATAGAAATACATTTCAAATTGATTTTCAAAAAAATCATTTTTTAAATGAAATAAATCAAAATGCAGCAAAAGACACCTATGAAAATTTTGCTGAAGAAATTTCATCATCACTTCTTTTTTTGACAAGAAATAAAATAAGGAATTATTCAATTTCAAAAGTTATGGAGAAAGCAACCGATGAAAATCTTTTTATTGAGTGTGGAGTTTTTGAGGGCGAAAGTATTAATTTATTTGCTAAAAAATTAATAGAGAGAGATTACATTATACATGGGTTTGACTCATTTGAAGGATTTGATGAAAATTGGGCAGGATCTGCTCTTGAAAAAAAATTTTTCAATAAAAAAGGCAAGTTACCCAAAGTAAAGTCTAACGTAAGACTTCATAAAGGAAGAGTACAAGAAACTTTTAAAGAATTTATCGAGAATAATCATTCTAAAATTAAATTTCTTCATTTAGATATGGATCATTATGAACCTACAGATTATGTATTAAAACATGCAAAAAAAAATTTAGATAAAGACTCATATATTTTGCTAGATGATTTTGCGAATTATCCAGGTTGGAAAAATGGACCATACAAAGCTTTAAATGATAATATTTCAAAAAGTTGTTACTTAATTGAAGCATTTGGTATATTTAGATCTTCATCTGTCTTAATTAGAATTATAAATCCCTTAAATGAATAATTATAAATTTAGTGTTATTATACCAACAGTAAGGACTAATACTTTTCTACTAAAATGTTTAAGTTTTTTAAATCAACAGTCATTTAAAAACTTTGAAGTGTTGTTAGTTTCAGAAAATGATCTAAAAAATATTTTAAGTAAAGATTATTCTTTTAACATTAGGATAATAAATGAACAAATTCTTACACCAGGAAAAAAAAGAAATTATGCTGCATCAATATCAAATGGAGAATACCTTTGTTTTATTGATGACGATGCCTATCCTGATAAGTATTGGTTGGAAGAGGCAAATAATTTTTTTTTAAATCATGATAAATTAGAAAGTCATGTTTTACTTGGTGGACCTGGTGTAATACCTGAAGATGATAATTTTTTTTCAAAATGTTCAAACCTATTTTTTTGTAGTATTTTCACTGGTATATCAAAAGCTAAATATCTAATTCGTAAGAAATATGAGAAGTTCAATTTTGATGACTGGCCTTCTGCTAACATGTCAATTAGTAAAAAGAGTTTTTTCGAAATAGGAGGTTTTGATGATAATTATTGGCCTGGAGAGGACTCAAAACTTTGTTTAAATTTAATTAATTCTTCAGGAAAAATCGTCTACAGGTCTAATTTTAAGGTCTTTCATTATAGAAGATCAAGTTTTCTTAAACACTTCAAACAAATATTTAGATACTCATATACGAGAGGATTATTTTTTCAAAATCATGATAAAAACTCTAGAAAATTTTTATATGTAATTCCAACTATATTTATGTTTTACGTTTTTTTTTTACCGTTATTAACATTAATAAATATTGTACTTATAGTTCCAATATTAATTTTTTTACTATTATTAGTAATTGATTTAATAATATCTATTAAACTAGAAAAAAACTTTACAGTTTTAATTTTTTCAAGATTGATAATTCTTTTATCTTTTATTTGTTATGGTTTTGGTTTTTTTTTAAGTTTTATAAATAAAAAAATTTATTTAGGCCTAGGTAGATAAAATGATAGATGTACTTTTTGTTATTCCAAATTCCTCAAAAAAGATATATCAAGGTTTATCAGGTACTTATTCAGCAATAGAACCCCCAACATGGGCTCTTTTATTGTCATCTGCAGTTTTAAGTAAGAATTTTTCTTGTGAGATATTAGATTGTGACGCATTAAGAATAAATGAAGAAGAGGCTTTAAAAGAAATTGAAATAAGAAAAGCAAAATTAATTTGTTTTGTATTGTATGGTCAACAACCTAATCAAGGAACATTTTTAATGATTGGCGCAACTTCTTTAGCAGAAAAAATAAAACAAAATTTTCCATATCAAAAAATTGGTTTTATAGGATCCCATATAAGTGCTCTACCCAGAGAAGTTCTTAAAGACAATTTTGTAGATTTTGTATTTATAAATGAAGGAGTGTATGCATTAATAGAATTATTAAAAACAAATTTAGAAGATGATTTAGACAAAGTGAGAGGGATTGGTTATAAGGATGCTGATAAAAATATTATATTAAATAAGCCAAGTTTACTAGTTAGCCAAGGAGATATGCAATATGATTTACCTGGCTATGCTTGGCATTTATTGCCAAAAAAAAACAAAACTCTCGATTTATATAAAGCGCATTATTGGCATACTTACTTTACGGACGAAGACCGAACTCCTTTTGCTGCTGTCTACTCCTCACTAGGTTGCAAATTTAAATGTAATTTTTGTATGATAAATATATTAAATCGAACAAATATAGACGATAATTCAGTTTCATCTGATTTTAACATTATGAGACACTGGGATCCTGATTACTTTGTAAACCAACTTGAGATTCTAGCAAATTATGGAGTAAAAACAATTAGACTTTCAGATGAAATGTTTTTTTTGAATAAAAAAATTTATACACAAATTTTAAATAAAATTATTGATAGAGGTTTAAAATTTAATATGTGGGCATACGCAAGAGTTGACACTGTTAGAGAAGATCAGTTAGAATTATTTAAAAAAGCAGGCGTGAATTGGCTTGCTTTAGGAATTGAAGCAGGAAATCAAAACGTAAGACAGAATATAGATAAAGGAAGGTTTAGAGATATTAACATCAGAGATGTTGTGAAGCTCATACAATCTTATGATATTAACGTATTAGGAAATTATATATTCGGATTTCCAGACGAAAAAATTGAAAATATGCAAGATACCCTTGATTTAGCTATGGAGTTAAGGACAGAACATGCCAATTTTTATCCTTGTCAAGCTTTACCTGGGTCGCCACTTTACTTACAAGCTAAAAAAGATAATTGGGATCTTCCAAATAGTTATGAGGAATATGCTTTTTTTTCTTATGAGTCAAAACCTTTACGAACAAAGTATTGTACATCTGCAGAAGTATTAAAGTTTAGAGATGAGGCTTGGCAAAAATATTTTACAAATGAGAATTACTTAAAATTTATAGAAAATAAGTTTGGTAAAACAAATTCAGATAATATAAGAAATCTTTCGAAAATTAAGTTAAAAAGAAAAATACTAGGACAATAAAAATGAATAATTTATATATTCCTAAAAGGTTAAAAAAAAAAAGAAATATTAATTGCACTGCTGAAGATTTAATAAATTTTGAAAAAGATATAGAAAAAAAATTTAATGAAGGAGAAATCCCATATCCAATCCATTTAAGCAAGGGCAACGAAAATAAGTTAATTGAAATTTTTAAATATATCTCAAAAAAAGACTGGATATTTTCATCTTGGAGAAACCATTATCATGCATATTTACATGGCGTGAAACCGAAAAATTTAAAAAAACAAATAGTTAATGGCAAGAGCATGTATATATCCTCTGTGAAACCGAGTTTTTGTTGCTCCTCACTTGCTGGAGGTATATTACCATTAGCATTGGGAACAGCATTAGCAATTAAAAGAAAAAAAATTAAAAAAAAGGTTTGGGTTTTTGTTGGTGATATGACATCTCAAATGGGAGTATTTCATGAAGTTTATAATTACTCTAAAAATTTTAGACTACCTTTGGAATTTGTTATTGAGGATAATGGCAAAAGTGTAAACACTGACACAAAAAAAACGTGGAATATAAAAAAGATAAAATACCCAAAAGATGTAATTTATTATAAATATAAATTAAAATATCCTCCCTGGGGTACTGGAAGGTGGGTTGAGTTTAAATGAAAAAAAATTATTTGTCAGAAATTAAAAAATCGATGGAATTTTTATCAAAAAATAAAAATACAATTTTTATTGGACAAGCAGTCGATGTTCCTGGAAATTTAATTTACAAATCTTTAACAGATATTCCCTCAAGCAAAAAAATAGAAACTCCAATTTTCGAAGATACTCAAATGGGTATTGCAACAGGTCTATCACTTGAAGGTTTTATTCCAATAAATTGTTATCCAAGATTTGATTTTTTCATTCTAGCTTTAAATCAATTTATTAATCATTTAGATAAAATTAATTATTTATCAAGCAATCAGTTAAAACCATTTGTAATTAATAGGGTGATAGTAGGCTCAAAAAAACCAATTGATGGTGGAATGCAACATACTATGGATTACAGTAGTGCAATGAAAAAGATGTTAAAATTTACAAAAGTGGTTGAGCTAAAAGACACAAATAAAATTTATAATTCTTATCTAGACGCATATAAAAAACGCCAAAACACTTTGTTTGTTGAGTATTCTGAAAAATATGTTGATTAATTTTTAAGTTTAAAAATTTTTATATTTAAGTCTTTATAAATAAGTGAGTAATTTTCAAGATTATTAATAATGCTTAGATAATTTTGTAAAAAAACCTTATCAGCACATTTATCACCTATCATTTTACACCTTTCTCCATTGATAAAATGAGGATCTTTATTTCTTAAAAATATAAAGTCTGCTGATGTATTTTTTTTGTTTTCCTTAAATTTCAAATTCGGAAAAACTTGAATGTTATGCCTGAGAAAGCTATTAAAAAATAAATTATTTTCAACTACAATATTTTTTTTATTAATTTTTTCTAATAAGTTTTGTAAATATTTTTTTGTATCCAACAAACTATCGTTAATTATATAGTTAGATTTAAAATAGAAATCATTTAGATTTAACCAAAACATTAATGATATTGGTGAGGGAGAAAAAATAATGTTAAAAACAAAGATATTAATAATGAATAATTTTTTTAAATATTTTTTAAAGAAATTTAATTTAAATAAAATTTTTTTATTCAAAGTTTCATTAATTGAATAAAATAAAACAGGAATTAAGGGAGCGGTATAATGATAATAAAATTTACTTAGATTAAAGTTATTTGTAGATAAAAAATAAACTGATAACGTAGGTAAAATTATTAGAATATATTTATTTTTTAAAAAAGGATAAAAAAGAAAATATCCAAAAACTACAATTAAAAATACTAAAATATTAGAAAATTTTTCTTTAAACAAATCTAGTAATAATACATTTTCTTTACTGTATACTGGGTCGTTTGCAATATAACTTAAATTAAATAGCTGAGTAAGAACATAACTTAAATTAAAATTATTAAAAAAGTTTATTGAAAAATAAATTATAAAAATTATTAAAAAAAATATATATTTTTTGTTAAAGAAATAATTTTTTTTATCAAAAAAATTAAAAATTATAAAACCCAAGATAATACTGAAAAAAAAAATTTTTATCGAAACTAATAAAATAGATAAAATAAAAAATAATAAAAATTTTTTTTCGTCATTTGTTTTTATCATTAACCAAATAATTGGTATTGCTAGTATATCTATATGAAAATTTGGAATTATATTGAACCATACAATTGGACATAAAATATAAGCAAAAATTAAAAATTTATTTCTCCTTAAAAATAAAATTGGAGATAATCCTGCTAAAACTTGAATAAAGATAAGCTCATTCAACGTATTCCAGGGTAAAATATTTATTATTGTGGATAATGGAATAAGAATATAACTTAAATGATTATTTTTGAATTTTTCAAAGAGATTATTTTCTAAAATATTTGCATAATAACCTGTGTCATAGTAAGTAATACCAAAGTTTTCAACTTTGTTATAAGACATCCAGAAAAAAATAATAAAAAAAATTAAAAATATTAAGTAAGAATAAATATTATTTTTAAAATTTATTAACTTGTTTGATAAAACTTGCATAATTTAACTTTTTTGAATTGTATAGATTATATATTTCAGCCGTCATTTTTATTGTTTCTATAAAGTTAAATTTAGGTTTCCATTTAAGTAATAATTTCGACTTAGAGCTATTTAGTTGAATTTTTTCTTCCTCATGAAATCTACTTTTTTGTATTTTTATTTTTACTTTTGTTGTTAAAAAACTGTTTAAATTTTTTACTAAAGTGATTACCTCTTTATTTGAAGAATTATTAGGACCGAAGTTCCAAGAACCAGAAAATATTAAAGGTTTTTTATAAAGTTTTTCGGCTAGTAATATATAACCATTGACAACATCAAGAACATGTTGCCATGGCCTTATTGATTTTGGCATTCTTATAATCAGTTTTGTTTTGTTTATTGATGCTTTTACAGTATCTGGTACAATTCGATTAGCTGACCAATCAAATCCACCAATTACATTACCTGCCCTAGCTGTAGCAATACCAATTTTTCTTTTTTCAAAAAAACTTTTAAAATAGGAGTTTGTTATGATATCTGAACATGCTTTACTTGAACTATATATATCATTACCACCAAGTGCATTGTTTTCTTTAAAGAAACCCCTGTTATTTATTTGTTTATAAACTTTGTCTGTAGTCACGTTTATAAATGAAATTTTCTTTTTAGTTTGTCTAATTGCTTCAAGTATATTTATTGTACCATTAATATTTGTATTTAAAGTATTAAATGGATTTTTATATGATTCTTTCACTATTGGTTGAGCAGCTAAATGAAAAATCACATCTGGTCTTTCTTTCATCAATACGGAATGAATTTTATTTCTGTCACTAATATCTACATAGTATTGTTTGATTCTTTTATTTAATTTTAAAAAATTATATAAAAAAAGACCTGTTCGTTGTTTTTTAGAGATGCCAATTATATTAGCTCCTCTTTCTAATAATAATATTGTAAGCCAGCTACCTTTGAAACCAGTATTTCCTGTAATCAAAACTTTTTTATTTGACCAAAATTTATTAGAATTCATTTAATAAAATTATTTTACTTTATACCAATCTCTATATTTTTTAAAAATACCTTCTAAAAAATTTTTATCTCTCATGGTATCAACAGGATGCCAAAAGTTATTATTTTTAAAACCAATAAGTTGATTTAATTTTGCCAAATTTTCTATAGGTTCTTTTTCAAATACAGGATTTTTATATTTTCTGAGAAAATTAAATATTTTCGCATTAATTACAAAAAATCCAGAGTTAACCCATGAACTTGTTGAAACTTTTTCTTTAAATGAAGTAATAAAATTATCTTTATTAACATCCACAACACCCCATCGACCTGAAGGATGAGAAAGTGTCATAGTTACTAGTTTTTTTTTTTTTTTATGTAAATTTAATAGTTTATCTATTTCAATTTTTCCAACACCATCACCATACGTAAAATAAAAATTTTCATTTTTGATATATTTTTCTACACGTTTTAATCTTTCGCCTGTGTTCGACTCTAATCCAGTATCTATTAAAGTTATTTTAAGGTCTTTTAAGTTATTTTTAGATAATTTGTTTATTTTTTTTAAATCATAATCAATTTCAATATTGTTTTCGTTGAATTCATAGTTTAAAAAATAATTTTTAATTTGTTCTCCTTTATAGCCAAGACAAATAATAAATTCCTTTACTCCAAATTTTTTATAAATTTCAATTATATGAAGTAAAATAGGTTTATCACAAATTTTAATTAGTGGCTTAGGTTTTTCAAAAGTTTCCTCTGAAATTCTAGACCCTTTTCCACCAGCTAGTATTACACATTGCATATATTTTATTTTCTTAAAGGTAAGTTTTTAATAATTAATTTCAATGATATATATGTGTAAGTTAATATAAACAAGTTAATTAAAATAGTGTGTAATATCCAAGCAGGTTTTCCTGTTTTTAGCAGTTTATAAATTGAAAACATAAAAGGGAAAATTATACTTGCACTTGATAATATAAGTAAAATTAATTTGAAAACATCTTCTTTTTTATTAGAATCAAATATTTTGAAATTTCTCTTAGTATAGATATTATAATAAAATTTATTAAAGTAATTAATTCTTTTTCTTAAATTTTTAAATAAACCCCCAGAGGTTTCGTGAACTATTTCAGAATTAACAAGTGCAAATTTTTTTGTTTTTTGTTTATTTAATATTTTGATATTTGTATCAATGTGTAAAAAAGATTTTGGATTAAGATTTTTTATTTTTAAATAAATTTTTTTTTTTACAAAAAAACCATTTGCACCTATGGTTTTATTAATTTTTTTGTATTCTATAATTGTAAAATTTTTATAATTATGCTTGATATTTATATTTGAGTCGTTATCTAATTCACTTTTATAGGGCAATCTGTCATTTTTATTAAAAAAGTAAGCAATAGGATCGTTTCCGCCAATAGCTGAAAAGTATTTATTTACCCAACCATTCACATCATCATATCCATAATATTTGCAATATGAGAAAGAAATATTTTTCATTTTTAACGACTCATAATGAATTTTAAAAAAATTTCTTTTAAAAATAAAATTGTCAGAGTCTAAAAAACAGAGAAATTGAAATTTACAAAATTTGATTGCTAAATATTTTCTGGCTTCTTGATTATTAGGATACCCCAGGTAAATTTGTTTAATCTGAAAGGGAAATTTTTTTTTTATTTTTTTAAAATTTTTTTTGCCCTCAGCAATTATAATTTCAATATTTTTTTTTTTAAAATCCTGTTTATTTATGAGTGTTATGCACTTTATTAAGTTGTTTTCTTCAGCATAATTAGGAATAATGATTGAAATACCCATAATTACTGATAATAAATCTAAAAAATACTAATATAAAGAAATTAATGAAAATACTTTTTTCTAATATCCCTTGGTTTGATGGTAAAGATACTTTTTTTGGAATTCCTGTGACCAGAGGAGGTGTTAGATCAGGATCAAGATGGCCAATGACGTCAAAAGTAATTAATCCATTTAATATTTTTAATAAACCTTTTTATTTTAAAGATTACAGATTACCATATGCATACTATCCTGCTCCCTTTTTTCTTATGTCTACAGCATCTTATGTACAAGAAAAATTTAAAAATTATGAGGTAAAGATAAGAGATAGCATTGTCAGACGAGAAACTTTGTCTAATTTTTTTAAATATTTATCAATAGAAAATTTTGATATGATTTTCATAGAGACATCCTCTAATAGTTGGAAAAATGACACAAAGATAATTAAAGAAATATCCGAAAAATTTCCAAATTTAAAAATAGCTATTTGTGGTACGATTTCTAACGAGGAAATTAATGAAATAATTGAAAATAAAAATGTAGTTGCAGTAATTAAAGGAGAATTTGAAAAAAATGCTTTGAAAATTGTAGATGGTCAGGAAGGTATTTTGGATTTTGATTTTATGACAAAAGAAGAAATGAATAATGCTCCTGCACCATTATGGGATAAAGAGGTTGCTAATTGGTACTATGACATGAACCCTAGAGGAGGAGACCACCCAAGAATGCATGTACTAGCAAGTAGAGGATGTCCCTATAAGTGTATTTTTTGTGTTTGGCCATCTGTTTTAACTGGAAATGATCCTGATGGTGATAAACCTCGAAAGGTAAGATATTATAGTCCTGAATACTTAGAGCCATATATAAGAAAAAGTATTGAGGTTCATAAGTTTAAATCAGTATATTTTGATGACGATACTTTTAATTTGGGTACTGCTCAAACTTTAAGAATGTGTGAAATGATGAAAAGAATAAATATTCCGTGGTACGCAATGTGTAGAGCGGACACAATAAGTTTAAATGTATGGGATAAAATGAAAGAAAGTGGTTGTAAAGGCGTAAAAATAGGTGTTGAAAGTGGAGATCAGTACGTTGTTGATAAGATAGTGAATAAACACTTAGATTTAGAATTAACAAAAAAAATGGTAAAACATTGTGTGTCCATCGGATTATCTGTCCACGGAACATTCACTTTAGGTCATCCAGGTGAAACTGAAGAGCAGCAGTATAAAACTTTAAAATTTATTAAGGATACACCTTTTACTTCTTTTCAAATTTCAGGAGCATCGGCTTTGGCGAATACACCATTAAAGAATTTAGAAAAAAAATTATTAAAAAATTATTCTGGTGCCAAAATTGATAGTAATTATGATTTTTATACTGATGGTAATAAAAAATGGAGGGATATTGCAAAAAAATTGAGAGTATCAAAACCATTATTATAAAATATAATGATATCAAAATTTGATTTTTTGTTAGTATCACACGCCAAACCCCAAATTGGAACATTTAACTCTTTTTTTGCATATGCAAAGTCTATCAATAAGTCCTCAAATTACAAAGTTGCATTAATATTTCCTAGCTTTGATAATGATTTAAAAATTAGATCAGAGAAAATAAATAAAAACTTATATTTTATAAGTTTACCATGTCTTAATTATCATAAATATTTTAATCTCCAATTAATTAGGTTGATATGCTTATTTTTTATTCTTTTGAAATTTGAATATAAATCAATCTTAGCATCAGGATTTTCTCAGCCACAAATAGCATTACCTATTACGCTAATAAAAATACTCAAAAAAAAGAAAATTGTTTATTTATGGGATGATGTATGGGGAAATGGACTGGGATTAAGAATTAGTTTTATAGTTAATAAGGTATTTTTAATATGTGAGAGAATATCATTAAAATTTTGTGACCATGTAATTTACCCATCATCATATTTTAAAAAAAAAATTTCAGCATTTAAAAAACCTTCCACCAAAATATATCAACCATATATTGAAAAAAATGTAAAAAAAAAATCATTAAAATTAAAATATTTAAAAAAAAAATTTAAAATTAAAAAAGAGCAAAAAATAATAGTATGTATGGGTAATGCATTTTTTGATACTGAAAATATAATTTTAAAATCTTTAAACAATTTAAAAGACAAGATAGATTTTAAATGTATTTTTGTTGGAAGATTTGAACCATCAAAAAAAAATAGAAAAAAATTTAGCTTATTATTAAAAAATAATATTATTAATGTAGGTTTTGTAAGAAACAAAATTTTTTTTAATGATATTATGAATATTGCAGACTTGTATATTTTGCCTATGGCAAGAAATATAATTGAAAAATCGAGATTTCCAGTAAGAATTCTGGATTATTTAAATAGAGAAAAAATAATTGTTTCTAATGCAACAGGAGAATTAAAATATTTATTTAAAAAATATAATTTAGGAATACTTACACAAAATTCATTTAAGTCTTTTTCTAAAGGCATTAAAAAAGGATTAAATTATTCAAAAAAAAATAAAAATTTTTTTAATCAAGGACAACATCTAGCTTTAGTTTCTGAGTTTAATTACAGAAAAACTGCTAACAAATTGATAGGTATATTAAAATAAACAGATGTGTGGATTCATAGGATTAATAAATAAAAAACGAGATAAATTAAATGAAAATTTATTGTCAGGTTTACTTTATCACAGAGGTCCAGATATGTCAGGTTATTATCATGATGAAACAAACAATTTTCAAATTTATTTTAATAGACTTTCAATATTAGATTTATCCAATAATGGAAATCAACCTTTTAAATACAAAGATTTAGTTTTAGTCGCAAATTGTGAAATTTATAATTTTAAAACTATTAAAAAATTACTTAAGAATAAATATGAATTTAAATCCAATTCCGATGCAGAAGTTTTGTTATATGCATATTTTGAATGGGGAGAGAAATTTACAGAGATGCTCGAGGGCATGTTTTCGATTGCTATTTATAACAAAAAAACAAAAGAGATTAATTTATACAGAGATAGATTTGGAATTAAGCCATTATATTATTTTTTTGATAATGATTATTTTATTTTTTCAAGTGAATTTTTGCCAATAATCAAAATTATAAATAAATTTAAAATAAACAAAAATCTAAATTATGACTCCATTCATAATTTTTTATATTGTGGTTATAATTATGAAAATACTACACATTTAAAAAACTTATTTAAACTTGAGCCATCTCATTCATTATATTTTAAAAACTTCAATATTAAAAAAATAAAATATTGGCGTTTAAAGAAAATGAATAAAGATTTCAATTTAGAAACTTGTTCAGATTTTGTGTACGAGCAATTAAATAAATCAGTTCAAAGGCATTTAGTAAGTGATGTTCCCATTAGCGTATTATTATCTGGTGGACTGGACTCAAGTTTAATCTCCTATTTTAGTAAAAAAAACTCTTTAAATAAAAGTGTTTCAACTATTACTGTAAATATTGATAATCAACTTTCAAATGATGAAAAAAACAATATAGAATTTCTAAAAAAAAAATTTGAGATAGAAAATAGCATTATAAATGTTAGCTCTAAATTTATTATTAACGATATAGAAAAAAATATTGGTGTTTATGATGATTTACAATCTGCTGACGCAGGTTATTTGACTAATAATGAAATAGCAAAAAAATTAAAAGAAAAAAATTTTAAAGTTGTTTTAGTTGGTGATGGATCAGATGAAATATTTGGAGGTTATTCATGGTTTGGGTTATCAAAGTTTCCATTTACAATGTTACATGAAAATATAAAAAATTATTTATATTTTTATGCTATTTCTAGAACAATAAATCTTAATAAAATATTTAATATAATTAATAAGTTTAGTGAAAATATAAAAAGTTTTCATGGTAATTATTTTGATAAAATTGCTCAAAATGAATTATTCCATCAGTTACCAAATAATTATTTAATGAAGGTTGATAAACCATTTATGCGACATGGTATTGAGTCAAGGGTACCTTATTTAGATCATATCTTTGTCGAACATATTTTTAATTTACCTAATAAATTTAAGTTATTGGGTAAATCATATTTTCTTTCATCGTTTAAAAAAGCAAATGAAAAATTCATATTAAGATCTGTAGCAAAAAAATTATTTGGAAACAATATATTTCAAACTAAAAAAAGAGGATTTAGTATTTCTACCTCTACATTAATAAATGAGAATAAAGATATTTTTTTCGATGTGTTGAATGATTCAAAATCCTATCTTGGCTACGAAAATAGAAATAAAATAATTCGAAATTTATACAATATAGTTGAAAAAAAATACCACCCAGTAATGAAACATAGAGAAATTTTATTATGGAAATTATTTCTTTTTAATGTTTGGAAAAAAAATGTTTAAGAATTTGAGAGCAACTCTTATATGTCACCGAAACTATTTAGATCAAAAACTTAGCTATAGAAATGGTGGTTCTGATGATCTATTACCACTCTTTAAAAAAAATTATTTGATAAATTTTTCTCATGATGAATATACAAACTTGAATAAAAGTATAATTTCGGTAGTAGAATTAAAAGATAATAGGAAAAAATCAATTTGCACACATAAAAAAAAAAAATATAATTTTATAGTATATAATATAATTAAGTTTTTTTATTTATTAAAATACTTAAACAAATTCAAGACTGACTTTATAATTTCAGCAGATTGTTTTTTATGTTTTCAATCTATTTTAATTAATTTCTTATTTTTTAAAAAAAAAAAAATAATTTTTCATATTACAGATTATTCAGAGAATAGATTCGATAATTATCTCTTAAATAAAATATATAATTTTTTATTTCATTTTTCATGTTATTTTTCCAATTATATAACTTGTCCCTCAAAAAAAATTATTCATAAAATAAAATATAAAAAAAAAATATTTTTTTTCCCGAATTCTCCATCAATGATCAGGAAAAACTTAGTTATTAAGAAAAAAAATAATAATAATGGGATATTTTCGCTGGTAAATATTGATGATGGAACTGATTGGAATTTAATTTTAAATTTTTTAAAAATAATAAATAAAAAAAAGTTAAATTTTAAATTATATATAACTGGTCATATTAAAACTAAATTCTCAAAGATAATTCTTGATAAATTTAGGTCAATCGATTTAAAAAAAAGAATAGTTTTTGTTGGGTACTTAAATAAAAAAAAACTTTATCAATTATACAATAAGTGTACTTATGGACTTACTGCATATAAGAAAACGTTAAAACATAAATATTGGAATTTTGGTGATAGTTTAAAAATAAGAGAATATGCTGAGTCAGGTCTAATCGTTTTAACAGAAGGTTTGTACTATAATAGTTTAGAAATTAAAAAATTTAAATTTGGCAAAACTTATAAAACTTCAAATGATTTATATAAACTAGTTAAATTATTTATGCATAATCAAAATAAAACTAATAGTTATAGAGTACAATCAAGAAAGTGGGCTCTTGCTAATCGAAAAAATCTATATTTAAAAAAAATTGAAAATAATATTCGTCAAGATCTTTTAGAAAAAATGTAATAATGATTTTCAAAATTATTATTATTCTTTTCAACTAAAAGATTTTTTTTATCCTTAACTTTTATTTTTCCACTAAAGTAGTTAATATTATTAATTCCATGATATTTTTCCTGAAAACCAAGTAAAATATATTCAAATGTTTTAAAAACATATTCAAATTTTTTCCTTATTTTTTTTTCTGTTTCACTGAGAGCCCAGCACGATAAAAAAAGTTTTTTTTTTGATTTATTTTTTTTTAAGAATTTCTTTATTGAATTTTCATTATTTATCAAATTAATATAATTAGGTTTAATTGTATTCTTATAGTTGACTTTGTGCCCTAATGTTTTTAAATAATAGTACTGTAAAAAGTGTAATTCATCAAAATCATATATTATATATGTTCCTCTAAATCCTAATTTATAGAAAAGTCTGCACATACTTCCGTAACCACCCCCCCAATCAAAAATTATATCAAAATCCTCAATTTTTTTTTTTTCAAGAAAAGATTTAAATCTAAGAATGTGATACAAATGATGTATTCTGTTTCCACTTGTTCGAAAATTTAAAAAGAATGGTATCGGAAAACCTACCTTATCCTCTAAAATATGTTTATAATTCTTTATATTTTCAACAACATAATTGTACTCTTTAATTAAATATAGTCTGTTCTGAACAAATAAACTATTTAGAACAACATCGTACCTAATAAATTTTCTTATATTTCCATAAAGTAGCATTTTTCTTATTCTTGATATGTAATAATTTGTAGCACCAATTTGGCTTCGACTTGTTAATTTTTTTTTTAATAAATTTTTGACCTCACCAATAATAACTGACTCTCTTTTTTTTAGTTTACTCAAAGGACTAGAAAAAAAACCAAAAAGATTAGTTAAAAATTTTCTTAAAATAAATAAAGGTAGGTTTTTGATTTGATAAATAATCATATAAATTTTAATAGCTAGTCTAAATACACTATCAGCTCTTATAAATAAACTAAATTAAATTCACCATTTAAATCATAATAATAAAAAATAAATATTTATCTTATTTTTTCAAATTTAATTTAATTAAATTAAGAATAGATATTAGGAAAATAATTAAGCACATAGAAAAAAAAATTAATACAAATAATTCTATACTTTTTGTAATATATATTGTTGTTAGTACAAAAATTAAAACAGTCGTCGTAAGATATTTCACAAAATTATAAGATTTTTCAGCAATTAAATAACTACAAGCAATATTTGATAATGAAAGTAATATTATTGAAGGACAAATTAAATATATCAAATTTGCAGACGAGTGAAAATTTTGATCATAAGTTAAAATAATAAAATATTTTCCACCAATTGTTATTATTAATCCACCAATAATTATCGATGAAATATAAAATAACACTAGACCAATTTTAATTTTTTTAATTTTATCCAAAAATTCATTAAATATTATTGGGTAAATACTTCCAAAAAAGAAATAAATAATTTTTGAAATAGTAGAAACAACAATATATTTTGATGTTAAAACGCTATCGAATAAATAAGTAACTATTACGATATCAAGTTGTAAAATTATAGGAAATATCATTGAATATATTGCAATTTTAGAATTCTTGGAGACCGAATTGAAATTTTGTTTCATTTTTTCTGGAGGCAATTTTAATGATTTTGACATAAAAAAATGATTGAAAAAAAAAATTAAACCCACGAAAAATAATTGAATATTAATTACAAAGTCAATATTTTCTCCGTCAAAAAAGTAAAGATATATAAATAAAACAATTAATCTAAAAATATCTAAAATCGTAAATATTTTAGATGGTAAACTGTATTTTTTTTGAGATATTAAGAAGCTGGATGGTACTAAACTGATCAAAACAAAAATTAGAATACCAAATAATTTAAAATAAGTTATGTTTTGAAAATAATTTAGATATGATTGGATTTCTTCGTAAAAGACTAAAAAAAAAACAAAATACCCAACTATAAATAAGGAAAAAATTTTATATAATTTGTTAATATAATATTTTTTGTAATTATCGTTATTATTTAGTAAAGAAATATTTTCTTGTATAATCAAGTGTTGAGAAATAATAGGTGATGCACATAAACTGATTAATGCAATAGAACTATAGAAAAAGCTAAAACTTTCAATCGATATAGTTCTACTCAGCATAATTTGAATCAATAAACTTGTAACATTGCCAATATTTACAATTATTAAAACGTATATAGTTTTTAATATAATGCTTTTATCCTGTAATATTTTTTCTAACATTAAAATGTATTTATTTTTTTCATTATTTTTGAAATTTTTAATTCATATCTATTTTTTTTTAAAAAATATAAGATATTTTTTTTTGTTTTATTAAATTTTTTGTTATTCATCTCTATAATATAATTATAAATTTTATCTAAATTATTAGAACAAAATCCTAAGTTTTCATTATTTATATCTCTTGCAAATGAACAATAATTTGTAGTTATAACTGGTAAATTATTTTTGAGATAAAAATATACCTTTCCATTCATAACATTACTTTTACGCTTTTTTTCATGGAAAAAATATAGCGCCATCCCAAAAGTAGAATTACTTAGTACATTTTTTAAATCTTTTTCTTCAAGGAAATTAAAAGTTTTAATTTTGAAATTGCGTTTATATTTTTTAAAATCAATTTTCTTAAATATTGTATTCGAGCTAGCTGAAATTATAGTTAATATTGGATTATAGCCATTATATTTTAACTTTTCCATCAATTTGAAAATTTCAATAATTCCATTTGATTTTGCTGTATTTCCTAGATGCACTAGTTCGATATTATTAATATTATATTTTTTTTTTTTTAGAAATAAATTTGCATCAAATAAATATGGAATTTTTATAAATGAATAAATTTTATTAAATTTTTTTTTATCCCATTCATAAACTTTATTATTGTAATATATTGTTTTTGTAGTTCTTAATATATATGACCTAAAAAAAAAATTAATTTTAAATAAAATATAACTAAAGAAAACATTAGCATGTTTTGTAGAAAGATTGGTTTCATTATATTTTTCTGGGATAATATCTCCATTAAAGTAAATTATCTTAAGTTTATCATTTAGAAAAAAATAATTTATAAATTTTGAAATAATTAAATTAGCAATTCCTTGGGCTATTAGAATATTATTTAGTTTCTTTTGAAAAATTAAATTTCTATTTTTAAAAAAAAAAATTAAATTTAAAAAATTAAATAAGAATATATTTATAAAATTATTATAATCATTTAATTTAATTTTTTTTTTTTTTTTTAATTTTATTATTATAATAAAGTTTGAAACTTGTTTTATTTACTTTATTAAAAATATAGTTGCCGGTTTCAATTATATAAAAATTAATTTTTTTTTTAATAAAAAATTTCTGAAAAACATCTGCTGGATTATAATCCTTTTGGTTGCTATAAAAAATATAGTTATATTTTGGATTCATTTATCCTTTAAATTTTTTTATGAAAAATGAGTAGATCTTCTTTTGGCAGTTATCCCTGGATTAAACTTTTTTCCCAAGACACCATAATTAAATGAAAGCATGTGTCGAGAAAAACTTTTTGAATAGTTTCCATAAGAACCATGAATTAAATTTCCATTCATAATCAAATAATCACCTGCTCTAGTTTCTAAATCAATTTTATTAAATTTTTTTAAATCAAAACCAACACGGTTTCCTGGTTTTTGATCACTTTTTGCATGGTAACTAAAATATTTTTTAAAGTTTACAAGTCCTAGTTTATGGGACCCTGGGAATAGATATAAGCATCCATTCTCCTTAGTATTTTTATGAATAAAAAGATTTGTAGTAACATATGCACCATCCTTCATTTGTGCATAAGAATTATCTTGATGAGGCACCCATCCTAATTTGGCATATTTTGTATTAGCATGTTTAAAAATAACATGTGTCATTAACCCTGCAAATTTATTTATTAACAATTTTTCTAGAACGTTTTTAACTCTTTTATCTATTAAATATGATTTAAATAAATTAGATGTGTCCGTTGCTTTTTGAATAAATTCTATTCTATCCGAAAGTTTTTTTATTTTTTTAAATTGGTCATTACTTTGCGACAGTAAAAATTCTAATCTGTCAGGGTTCATTATATTATGCCAATCTTTACCAGCAAAATAAGATATATTTTTATCTAAAGTTTTCATTTCATATTTTGTAAACATATTCCTGAATACAATATAACCATTCTGATTATAAAATTGTTTATGCTCTTTTGTAACATTTAATTTTTTTTTTAAAGGAAAAATTTTTACTTTCATAACTTTGATTAATTAATATAAGTTAGTTATTAATTCAAATGAAAAAAATCTTAATAACTGGCTCAAATTCAGGTCTTGGCAAATTTTTAAAAAAAAGATTATCAGCTATTGGATATCATAGAGCAACTAATTTTGAAAAACTGAAAAAAATAAATTGGGACTTGATTATTCATTGTGCATTTAAGACAAATGAACCAAAAAATAAAATTGAATATAACAAGTATATTGACGATAATTTAATGCTTTCTTATAATATTAGTAAATTAAAAGGAAAAAAAATATTTATTTCTAGTTGCGCCGTATATGAGAAAGAAAATCCTCAATTTAGAGGAGAAAAGCATAGGATTTTCATCAAAGATGAAATTTCTATGTATGCAAAATTTAAACTTTTTGGAGAAAGTTTTTTTGATGAAAAAAAAGATATAATTTTAAGATTGGGTTCTATAATAGGTACAGGAATGAGAAAAAATACAATTTTGAAATTAATTGAGGATAAAGAACCTAAGGTCTTTATAGGAAAAAATTCTCTCTACTCTTTTGTAACTTATGACGAAATATTAAGTTTTATAAAATTGGCTTTAAAAAAAAAAATATCAGGAATTTTTAATTTTTTAAGAACAGATTATGTTGAATTTAATAAAATTTCTAAGAAAATATTTCCAGATAAGAAAATTAAATACGGCAAATATAATTTTAAAGTTATTAAAGCAAGTAATAAAAAATTAAAAAAAATATTTAATCTTAAAGGTACCTCTGTTTCAGTGGTTAAAAATTATTATGAAAGCAGATGATATTATAAATTTTAAAAAAAAATTTAGTAAAAATGGTTATTTACATTTTAAGTCATTTTTTAATCAATATGAGATTAAAACAAACCACAAAAAAATCATAAAGTTTTGTAATAATACTAATGAAGCAAGAATTTTAAATCCACACAGAAAAATAAAAAAAATTATGAAATTATATAAAAACAAGAAATTAGTTAAGTTTGTAGAAAACTTATTAGGCAATAAAATAAAAGGTTTACAATCAGAATTATTTTTGAATCCACCAGGTTCAAAAGGACATCCACCTCATCAGGATGATTTTTTTATAAAATCTGGGGTCAAAAATAGTCTAAATACCTGGATACCATTGGTTAATACAAACGTTAAAAATGGTACATTAAAATTTTATGAAAAATCTAACACGAAATCGATAAATACAAAATTAAATAATATCTTTTTAAATAAATTTAAAAAATATAATCTTGAAGACAAATTTAAAAAAAAAATAATTAATTGTGAAGCTGGAGATGTAATATTTATTTCAAATAATATTTTTCACTCAAGTTATAATAATAATTCTAAAAGAAATAGATATGTAGTAGCATTTGGATATATAAAACAGGGCTGTAAATTTAACAAAGGTAAATCAGCCAAGAGAAAACTCACAAAAGTTAGTTAAATTGTATACTCTTTCAATAATTATACCGACATTTTTAAGAATAAAATATTTAAAAAAAAAAATTCAAGAGGTTAAATTATTAAAGAATGAGGATATAGAATTTTTATTTATTTTGGAAAGAGAGGATGAAGAATCTTTAAGATTGATTGAAAGTTTAAATTCAGACAAAGTAAAAATTATCTTTAATAATGGACCTCATTATCATTCTTTTAATCTAGGAGCAGAGGCGGCTTCTGGAAAATATTTAAAATTTATGGGCGATGATGATTTTTTAATTTATGAAAATTTCATTAAAATTTTTAATTCACTTAAAGATAATAATTTTGAAAATGAATGGTTGATAAGTGGTGGCATTTATTACAATAAAAAAGGAGACGTAATAAGAAAAATTATTACTTTTCTTAAATTTAAATTATTACAAAATTTTAATTTTAATATTTTAACTTTAATAAATTTTATAATGACTCCATCTGTAATAATAAGCAAAAAAATTTTTTTTGAGTCTGGTGGTTTTGATAAAAATTACAAATATGCTCAGGATTATTATTGTTGGTTAGAGGTATCAAAAAAATATAAACCAAAAATATTTAGTTTTTACTCCACAGGTGCAACTTTTGATGAAACAACATTTAGCGGCTCTTTTAGTGTAGGAAGATATTTTACGTATTTTAAAAAAATAAGTAATTATCAAAATAGTCTTTTTCTAAAAATTTTACAATTTTTCTCTACGTCTTATATTGTAATACATAACTTCATTCTAAAATCTATTTATAAATTTGTTTACAGTTTTTATAAATTTTTATTTTTTAAAAAACAAAAAATTATTTTAGAAAATAAGGAAATGATTAATGTAGTGCACTTAACTAGAAAATTTGACATAAAAAATCTTGGTGGAATAGAAGAAGGTATTATTCAATTATGCAAGTCAAATAAATTTGAAAATTTTAATAATTATGTTCTTGCATGCGGAGACACGCCTAAAGAATTTAAAATTCATAATATAAATGTAAAGTTATTTAAAACATCATTTATTCTTTTTAACAGTCATTTTTCCTTAGATTTAATATTATATCTTATTAAAAATTATAAACAATTTACGTATTTGCATATTCATTCACCTTGGCCTACAGTAGAAGTAATTTCCCACCTGTTTACAAAATCTGTTGTAATTTTAACTTATCATGCTGATATTTATAAAAAGGATTTTTTGAAATATGTTTATTATCTTTTTTATAAAAATTTTATTAATTCGGATAAAGTAAAATTAATAAATATCTCTACAAAAAAATATTTTGATAATTCATATTTAAAAGAAAATTTGATAAATGACAAAAAAATTTTTTTTCAGGGCATGGGTATTGAAGATATAACTAAAATTAAAATTAATTTAGACTTGGTTTCACACAAAATAATTAAATTCTATAAAGAAAAAGATAAAGTGCTTTTATTTTTTGGCAGAGATAGGCATTATAAAGGAGTTGAAACAATTAAATTCTTGTTAGAAAATTCAAATTATAATTATCTTGTATCATCTCCAAACAAATATTTAAGTAAAATGAATAAATCTACAAACATTTGTTTAATAGAAAATTTAAATTTTGATGAAAAATTATTTGTATTAAAACATTCATATTTGCATCTTTTTCCATCAAATAACAGATCAGAAAGTTTAGGTATTGCTTTAATAGAAAGTCAAATATTCTCAATTCCAGCTATAATTTTTAATTTAAATTCTGGATCTAATGTTATTATTAAAAATAAATTTAATGGATTAATTGTAGAAAATAATTCCAATAAAGATTTTTTAAAAAGTATAGGAGAATTATTAAAAAATGACGATTTATATTCCTTTTTATCTAAGAATTCTCGAAAAAATTACATAGACTATTTTAGTCCAGAAATATTTGATGATTATTATAAAAAAATAAAAAAATTAGATGTTTGAATACTTTTTAAATTTCAAACATTTATAGCCATTTATTAGTTCTGAAATACCATCTTGTATAGAATATTTTGGTTTAAAACCTGTATTTTCTATTTTTTTATTTGAAACTATGTAATTTCTTTGATCAGGATCTTTTTTAATTTCATTCAATATAATTTCAAAATCAATTTGTTTTTTTATTTCTCTACATAAGTCTAATTTTGATAAATTTGCAGAAGACAATCCAACATTAAAAATATTATTGTTACACTTATCTAAATTTTCAATACAATGTAAAAAAACTCTACAAACATCTCTTACATGAATGTAATTCCTTTTAAAATGGCTTTCAAATAAAACTATAAATCTATCGTAAAAAGCTCTTTGTACAAAATCATTAACCAAAAGATCAGTCCTCATTCTAGGAGAGATACCAAAGACTGTAGCAAGCCTTAAGCTTACCCAATTTTTTCGTTTCATTAAGGCTTTTTCAACATCAACTTTATGCTTAGCATAAGTAGAAATCGGATTAAGTTTTGAATTTTCATTACAAATTCCTTTAGTATTTGTTCCATAAGCACTGTTGGTTGTTGGCATTAATATAATTTGATTTTTAGAAATTAATTTGAATAATTTTTTTTGATTTTCTTTATTAATGGATACTGCTTCGTGAGGATTTTGATTACAAAGAGGAGCTCCAACCATACCTGCTAATGGAATTATCACATCACTTTGACTTAAATTTTTTTTGTAATTTTTAAAATTTCTGTAATCAGTTTTTAAAATATCTAGCTTTTTATAATGCATGATATTCGATAATGAATTTTCTGCATATGCAAAATTATCAACAATTGATACATGAAATTTATTTCTTAACAATAATTCACAAAGTAGAGATCCAATATAACCTGCACCTCCAGTAATTAAAACTTTCATAAAATAATGTATACTTTATTTAACAGATATGTAAAAGAAAACATTAGATCAGTTGTAATAAAGTAAAAATAATATTAAAAGGATCAAAAAATTATAAATAAAACTTCAAATTATATAAAAAAAATAAGTCTATGAAAATTTTAATTGCAGGTGGATGTGGTTTTATAGGTTCGAATTTATCAATTTTTTTAAAAAAAAAAAAATTTAAAATTCTATCAATTGATAATCTTTCTAAAAATTATTGTTTACTAAATGAAAAAAGGCTTAAATTTAATAAAATTAAAAATTTAAGAATAAATTTATTAAATAAAAAAAAACTTCATAACACTGGTTTCAAGCCAAATTTGATAATTGATTGTGCTGCAGAGCCTGCAGTAGAAGTTTCATCTAAAAATCCTGATGCTGTTGTAGAAAATAATTTTAATACAACTTTAAACTTATTATCTTTAGCAAAAAAGTATAATTCTAAGTTAATATTTCTATCATCAAGTAGAATTTATCCAATTAATAAATCCTATGAATACTTTAAAAGTAAGAAAAAAAAATATTTTGATGAAAATATTACCGATAATGGACCAAGATCTATTTATGGTTTTTCAAAATTTGCCTCAGAATTATTGATACAAGAGTATTCTTATGCTTTTAATATTAAATATATTATAAATAGGCTTGGTCTTACTTCAGGACCATGGCAATTTGGAAAAGTTGAGCAAGGTTTAGTGAGTTTGTGGTTATGGAGTCATTATAAAAATAAAAATTTAAATTACATTGGATATGGAGGCACAGGTGGGCAAATTAGAGATGTATTGGATATAGATGATTTATGTGACTTAATTTACAAGCAAATTAAGATGTTTAAAAAAATTTACAACCAAACTTTTTCTGTAGGTGGTGGAAAGGATAGTTTTTTTAAACTTAAAGAATTGACAAAATTTTGTGAAAAAATAACAAAAAATAAAATAGATATAAAAAAAATAAAAAAAACTTCAATATATGACATTCCATATTATATTTCTTCAAACTCAAAAGTAAATAAATTCTATAAATGGAAAATAAGTAATAGTCTTGAAGATACTCTAAACAAAACTTTTTTTTGGATGAAAAAAAATAATAAAGTCTTAAATAAATATTTTAAATGAAAACAGTTATTATTACGGGTTCATGTGGTTTGGTTGGAGCAGAGGCTGTAAAATTTTTTCATGATAAAAAATTTAAGGTAATTGGAATAGATAATAATTTTAGAAAAAAATTTTTTGGCTCTATTGCATCGGTTTCATGGTCTAAAAAATTTCTTAAAAAAAATTACAAAAATTACTATCATTATGATCTTGATATAACTAATCAGAAAAAAATTGAAAAAATTTTTCAAAAGTTTAGATCAAATATAAAATGTATAATAAACTGTGCAGCTCAACCATCACACGATTGGGCTCTAAGAAATATTATTTTAGATTTTAATGTAAATGCAATAGGAACTCTAAATCTACTTGAACTTTCTAAAAGATTTTGTCCAAAAACTGTTTTTATTCAACTTTCTACTAATAAAGTTTATGGTGACACACCTAATAAAATTTTTTTAAAAGAAAAAAAATTAAGATTTGAAGTGACAAAGAAGTCTAAATTTTTTCGTGGAATTTCTGATAAAATGACTATTGATAATTCAATACATAGTTTTTTTGGTGTTTCAAAATGTTCAGCTGATTTAATGACCCAAGAATTTGGAAAAAATATTGGTATGAAAACTGTTGTATTTAGACTTGGATGTATTACTGGTCCAGGACATTCTGGTGCAGAGCTTCATGGCTTCCTAAGTTACTTAATAAAATGCAATATCAATAAAAAAAAATATAAGATTTTTGGTTATAAAGGCAAACAGGTGAGAGATAATATCCATAGTTTTGATTTAGTAAATGCAATTTGGGAGTTTTATAAAAAACCCAAAAATGGTGAAGTTTATAATCTAGGAGGTGGAAGACAAAATAGTTGCTCTATACTTGAGGCCATGGAAGATATAGAAAAAATATCTAAAATAAAATTTAAATTTATTAAAAAAAACCAAAATAGAACGGGTGATCACAAATGGTATATATCAGACAATTCTAAATTTAAAAAAGATTACAAAAATTGGAAGTTAAATTACAATATACAATCTATATATAAAGAAATGATTAATGCAGAGAAAAAAAGGCTAAAATGATTATTAGCAGAACGCCATTTAGAATTTCTTATTTTGGAGGAGGTACAGACTTTCCTAATTGGTATAATAATAATGATGGAAAAGTAATTAGTACAACAATTAATAAATATTGTTATGTGAATACAAGAATTTTACCCCCATTTTTTAAATTTAAATATAGGTTGAGATATTATAAAACTGAGGAAGTTAATACCATTAGTAAAATTAAACACTCCTCTATAAGAGAAACTTTAAAGTTTAAAAATTTTATTGATAGATTTGAGTTATTGCATATTGCTGATTTGCCAGCGCAATCAGGTTTGGGTGCTAGTTCAAGTTTTACAGTAGGTTTGCTTAATTGTGTAAATGCTATGAAGGGTAAAATTCCAACAAAGAGACAACTAGCAAACGAAGCTCTTGAAATTGAACAAAAAAAAAGTCAAGAGTTTGTTGGGTCCCAAGATCAATATGCTGCAGCATTTGGAGGGTTTAATGTAATAAATTTTTCAAAGAATAGTATACAAGTTAACTCTATTCCAAATAATTTAAAAAACATAAAAGAGCTTGAGGATTCAACAGTATTAATTTTTTCTGGTTTTCAAAGAAAGGCCAGTTTAGTAGAAAAAAAAAAAATAAACAATATAGATAAAAAAAAAATGTTTTATAAAAAAATTCAAGTTATTACAAATAATGCAGAGAAACTTTTAACAGAGTCCGATAATATTGTAAGAGATTTTTCTGAATTATTAAACGAATATTGGTATTTAAAAAAAAATCTTTCTAACAATGTCTCAAATCAAAAAATAAATAATTTAATAAAATATTGTATGGATAGTGGGGCAGAGGGATCAAAAATTTTAGGTGCAGGTAATGGGGGATTTTTGATGTGTTTAGTTAAACCTAGTAATAAAAAAAAATTTTTAACTAAGTTAAAAAAGAAACTAATTGTGCCAATTAAATTTGAAAATCTAGGAACACAGATTGTATATTATTCCGAAAATGAAAAAAATTAACAAAATGTTTAGTCATAAATTAATGGAGGACAATATTAATTCAAAAGATATTAAAGTCCTTACAGATTTTATAAAAAAGAAACCTATATTTACAAATAATAAAAAAGTTCTAGAATTTGAGAAGGCTTGGTCGAATTGGCTTGGAGTTAAATATAGTATTTTTGTCAATTCAGGATCATCTGCAAATCTTTTAAGCATTGCTTATCTGAAGAATAAATTTAAACAAGGAGAGGTTATAGTCCCTACTTTAACATGGTCGTCTGATATAGCATCAGTTTTTCATAATAATTTAAAACCAGTATTTGTTGATATAGATTTAAAAAATTTAGCAATATCATTTGACGAAATTAAAAAAAAAATAACCAAGAACACTGTGGCTATATTTTTAACTCATATACTTGGCATTAATGGGTTAACGAATGAGATCATTAAATTTTGTAAGAAAAAAAAAATACTATTAATTGAAGATTGTTGTGAGTCTCATGGAGCAAAATTTAAATTAAAAAAAATTGGAACTTTTGGATTTATATCAAACTTCTCTTTTTATTTTGCACACCATATGACAACAATTGAGGGAGGAATGATTTCAACGAATTCTAGGGAAGTTTATGAAATCTGCAGAATGTTAAGAAGTCATGGTTTAGTTAGGGAGTCAAGAAACTCAAAAATTAAAAGTTACTACCAAAATAAGTATAAAGATTTAAATTCACAATTTATTTTTAGTATGCCTGCTTTTAATGTAAGAAGTACTGAAATAAACGCTGTATTAGGTTTAAACCAATTAAAAAACTTAAATAAAAATATTCGAAAAAGAAATAATAATTTTAATTTTTTTTTAAACAGACTTGATAAAAATAAATATTTCACCGATTTTGATCTTAATGGGCAGTCTAATTATGCATTTATAATAATTTTACAAAAAAAATTTAGAAATAAAAAATTTAGAGGTAAATTTGAAAAAATTTTAGATGAGAATAAAATTGAATATAGAAGAGGGACCTCTGGTGGAGGAAATCAAATGAGACAACCCTATGTGAGAAATATTTTAAATTTTAAAGAAAAAGATTTCAAAAAGTTTAAAAATACAGAAATAGTCCATCATTATGGATACTACATAGGTAATTATCCAAGTTTGAGTAAAAATAAGATATTAAAAATAACTCACATTCTCAATAGTATATGAAAACGGTACTAATAACTGGAATAAATGGAAGTGGAGGTAGCTATTTAGCAGAACATTTATTAAAAAAAAAAAATATTAATAAAATTTATGGAACTATAAGAAATAAAAAATATTTTAAAAGTTTTAATCTTAAAAATTTAAAAAATAATAAAAAAGTAATATTTATAAAATCAGATTTGAACGATTTTAAACAAACAAAAAAAATTTTTAAAAGAAATTATGATGTTATATTTCATTTAGCATCTAATGCTGATGTTTTAGGATCTTTCACCAAACCAAGAGAAATAATATTAAACAACAACAATTGTACTCTAAACTTACTTGAGGCTTTAAGAGTAAAAAAATCAAAGTCTAAGATATTAATTTGTAGTACATCTGAAGTTTATGGAAATATTGGAAAAAAAAATATGAAAATAAATGAAAACTCTCAAATATCCCCAATTAATCCTTATGCAGTCTCAAAAACATTTCAGGATTTGTTAGCTCAAAATTATTACCAAATTTATGGGCTAAAAATAATCATTACTAGAATGTTTACTTATTTTAATGCGAGAAGAGATAATTTGTTTGCATCAGCATTTGCTAAACAAATAGTAAAAATTGAAAATGGACTTCAAAAAAAACTTAGTCATGGAAATTTAAATAGCCAAAGAACAGTTTTAGATATTAGAGATGCAATGGAGGCATATTATCTTGCTGCAATGAAAGGAAAGCCTGGCCAAATTTATAATATTGGAGGAAATAAAAAAGCGACGGTCAAAGAGGTATTGGATCAATTAATTCTTCTATCAAAATCTAAAATTCCCACTGAAAAAAACAGAAAATTAATAAGGCCAAAAGATATAAGGTTTCAAGTACCAGGATGCTCAAAATTTAAAAAAGACACTAAATGGAAGCAAAAATATAATATAAATCAAAGCTTAAATTATTTATTGTCAGAGTGTAGAGATATTCTTAGGTTTAATTTAAATAAATAACTCTTTTATTTTTTTATCAAAAATTTGTTGAGTATATTTTTTTGAAGTTTCAATACAATTCTTTTTCATTCTTGATAATTCTTTAGATTCGATATTATTTATCTTGTAAATTAAATCTTTTTCAATTTTATTTTTATTAATAAAGAAACAGTTATAATTGTTTTTGCAAGTTTCTTTATAACCACCTTCATTAATTACAAAAGCTGGTTTTCCACAAGACATTCCCTCAAGTACAGACATGCCAAAATCTTCATTTAGACTTAAATTAATAGTAGCTATACACTGGTTTAAAAGTTTTTGATATTTTCTTTCACTCACATTTCCAAGAAAATGAATTTTATTAGATTTCCTTGGAACTAAATTTTTTAAAATTTTTGTCTGAGACCCTGATGAAGTTATAATTAACTTAAAGTTCGGTATTTTATTAAATGCTAAAATTATTTTATCAATATTTTTATCAACTTCATGTCTTGAATTTGAAAGAAAAAAATTCTTTTTAGAAAATTTTTTTGAATAAAAATTTTTAATTGGAGGATGTATCACTTTAATTTTATAAAATTTATATTTAATCAATTTATTTTTGGTAAAATTAGAATTCACTATTATTTTATCAAATTTTCTTAAATTAGATAAATATAATGGTTTAAAAATAAATCCAA
>MDTD01019690.1_pt1 | contig 41277 bp, 40 predicted proteins | sample 811221 | NCBI WGS metagenome assembly MDTD01 (sample SAMN05326646, study PRJNA326480) | marine metagenome | isolation source: seawater | place: Pacific Ocean: South West | collected 2011
GTAAATATTTTTTAAATATAAACAAGACAAAAAAAGAACATGTAATAAAAAAAATTGTTATAATAAATGAAAATAAAGCAAATTTCCTAAAGTGATTGGTATAAGCAATAAAATCTTTATTCAAAAGATATCCATATTGAGATGAAAAATAGTTTCGTAATACCATCGTGAAAGTAAGCATTCCCTCAATAAAAACTAGTGAAATTAAATATATTGAAATATTTTTAAGTTCAAATTTAATCATTGAAAAAAAAATATCTATTTTTAAAATAATTTCTGCAAATAGGTAGTCTCCAAATAATTTTAGACTGTTTTTTACATTCTCAATATTATCTGAATTCAAAAAATTGATTTGAAAAAAATCTATCTTTTTCAGTTTATTAATACTAATTAATAAAACTCCTATTTCTGAGACTATAAAACTTACAGCAATAAAAATTTCAAATAAAATGTCTGATTTAAAATTAAAAAATATTATAGAAATTAATAAAATAAAAGGTCTAAGTATTATTATTGAATAACACTTTTTATAAAATTTAAATCCTAAAAAACAAAAATATATTATTTTATTATATGCCAGCAAACATGATCCCAAAAATAAAGGCCATAGTGGTAAGTTAAAATTTTTTCTATAAGGTGATTTTATTAGATCTAAACTAGATAAAATAATTACTACTATTAGACTTATAATTAATACTTTAATAATAAAAAAATTATTATTTTTTATAAAACTTAATTTTAATTTATATTCATTAAGGGATATTAGACCATTGAATAGATACAAATTTGATCCAAATGTTAGTATTGCGCCAAAAATTAGGTGTATACTGTATGTGAACATTAGTTTTGCCAAATTATTTTCGGAGGTCGTTATAATTGTTAAATATAAAATAAAACCTAAAATTAATGATAAAGAGTTTGCTATTAAAAAATAAAAAGCTTTTTTTTCTAATTTAAGCTTGAAATTCATTAAGTTTTAATACTTTTTTTAAAGTTTTATTGGCGTCTATTTTTATTAAATCAAAAAAATATTGTAACATATCCTTCTTAGGTAAATTATGTTTTAAAACTCGCGAAAATGCCTTCTCTCTTTCAAGCTGATTGTTTCTTATGGCTATAGATAGTTGATCATCTATTTCTGTGAATCCACAAAGCGCACTATATAAAAGATTATTAAAAGATGAATGACCATCTCCCATTCGCCAAATTTCCTTTCCATATTTTTCATCATTTTTTAAGCCAAATTCATTAATTAAAAAATTATTTTTTTCGTCATCTTTTATTTTCAAAAATTTAAATAAACTGATGTAATTATACTTTTCAAAAAAACTGTAATAATATGCTAAACCACTATTAAATAAGGATTTGTTAATTAATTGAGGATTTCTTAAAAAGTTAATTCCATAAAAAAATAATAATTTTAATTTTGTGTCTAAATTCATTTTAGACATATCACCATCATCGTTTGAGCCATTTAAAGAAGCACCAGCAAATAAGAAATAAAATGGTCTATTTTCTGATCCCGATCCTGTTCCAAAAAAAGAGTAATCTATGTTTAATTCTTTTTTTAATTTTCTCTCGAAATGTAGAAACTTTTTATCACCTGCCATAAAAAGAGGTATTAACCCTGGATGGGGCCTGTTAAACCATGCTTCAATATTTGTCCTTATATAGTCTCTTTTTTGAGACATATTATCAGTCCTTATTATATGTTCGACGTTTAATTTTTGACACATTATAGATTGATTAACTCTTGCCATATCAGTTGTTAATCCCCAGTCATAGGTAAAGGCAATTGGATCCAGCTTTAAAATTTCTTTTACGTAATAAAGTGTATAGCAACTGTCAAAACCACCTGATAATCCAACCAAGCATTTTTTTGACTTGTTGGAAAGAAGATTCTTTAAATCTTCTTCATCAAAATGTTTCTCTTTTAATAAATGATTATTATCACAAAAAGTACAAATACCTGATTTGTTAAATTCAATTTTTGGATAGGTTATTGGTATTAAGCATTTTATACATCTTACTACAGTAGATATTTTTTTTTCAATTTTTTCACTAACATCTTCAAATAAAGTATTGTCAATATTGTTATTATTTTTTGGATTATTGAATACATTCTTTAAATTACGTTGTTGATTAATCTTTAAATTATTTTTTAGATTAATTTCAAATAATATATTCTTATCTATTTGTTTTACGTTTGGCTGATCTTTTTTTAGAAAAAAATTTTTTTCAGATAAAATTAAAATTTTTTCATTTTTAATCTTAATAAATAAACTTCCACAATTTGTGTAATAATAAAGTTTACTTTCTTTTTTTAGATAAAATATTAAGTTTATTTCTCCATTAAGTGAATTTAGAAATTTTTCAATATTAGTTTTTACCTGATCTCCTTCTGAAATTTTTTTTATTTGATCAAATAATATTTGGGTATCACTTTTTACATTTTGATCTAATTCAATACTGTTCGATTTTAAATCTGAAAAATCAACAATTATACCATTATGAGATAAAGAAATATTATCGTTGCATAATGGTTGTGTATTATTGATATTTGAACCATTTGTTATTAATCTTGCATTTGCTATTGCTAAAGTCTCATTATCAATTGCAATATCTCTAAGTTCTTTTAAATTTAAATTTTCATACGAGTAAAAGAAGTTTTCTGAACTTTTATTCTTAATTAAATTAATCCCAAAAGTATCTTTACCTCTTAAAGTAATTTTATTTATGTAATGTAAAAGTTCTTTATTAGATATAAATCCGTAAGAAGCTAATATACCACACATTGAATAAAATTTAAAATTGTTTACAAGTTATAGTTGATTTATTATCTTTTTTAAACGATGGCAACAAAAATAAAAATTATAAACTTAAATTGTGGTAATATTAATTCGATTGAAAATGCTTTTAAGTTTTTAAATTGCGATACATCTATAGAAAAAAATTTTGATGACTTAACATTTTGTGATGGAATTGTAATTCCAGGAAATGGCAATTTCCATTATGTATCTGAAGAATTAAAGAAAAGAAATCAGTCAAAATTAATGGAATTAATTGAATATGGGAAAGTACCAATTCTTGGAATTTGTATTGGTTTTCAGATCATGTTTAAAACAGGATATGAAAATTCCGTAATAAGTAATGGACTAGGTATATTCGAGGGTGATGTCAAACTTATAAAAAATAAAAAAAATCAGAAAAATTTTTCTCTTCCCCACATAGGTTGGAATACAGTTGAATTTAAAAAAAAATTACCATTATTTGATGGAATAGAAAATAAATCATCATTCTACTTTTTACATAGCTATGTAAGTAATGATATAGAAATTAATGATTGCGTAAGCTACACAAATTATGGAGAGGATTTTATATCAACTGCTGAAAAAAAAAATGTTGTAGGCGTTCAATTTCACCCAGAAAAAAGTCATAGTAATGGAATTAAGTTTCTAAATAATTGGTTAAAATATTATGTTAAAAACTAGATTAATACCTGTATTATTATTAAAAGACGGTTTTATAGTAAAATCAATTAATTTTGAAAAATACCAGTCTACTGGAAATCCATTTGAAGAGGTTGAGAGATTTAATCAGTGGCAAGTTGATGAATTAATTTATTTAAATATTTCAAAAAAAAAAAATGAATTTTATTTTAGAAACGATAGTAATCTTGAGAATAAGATTTCATATATTGAGTTAATTAAAACAATAAATAAAAATTGTTTTATGCCTTTGACATGGGGAGGTGGTATTCGGTTGTTTGAGGAAATAGAGGAAATACTTATATCTGGTGCTGATAAAGTATCTCTAAATACCGTCATTATAGAAAAACCAGAAATTATAGAAAAAACTATAAATAAATTTGGATCTCAGGTAGTAGTTGCAGCGACAGATGTTAAAAAAATTGGAAATGAGCACATGGTTTTTATAGAAAATGGTAAAATAAATACTGGGATCACAATTGAACAATGGTTAAAGGAGGTTAATAAATTAAATGTTGGAGAAATTTTAATTCAAAGTATTGATAATGATGGATTAGCTTTGGGTTATGACATTGAATTATTAAAAAAAACAAAAAAAAATACAAGATTAAGAATTATTTTTTTAGGAGGAGTTGGCAAGTACGAAGATTTTATTAAAGCGGGTGAACTCGGAGTCTCAGGTTTGGCTGCTGCAAATATTTGGCATTATAAAGAAATGGTAGACCTAAATGCAAAAAAAATTTTAAAAGACAACGGTATAAATGTCAGATAGTTCACAATTTAAATGTAAAAATTGCTTGTATGTTAGTAAAACAGATATGAATCTTTTTTTTGATGAAAGAGGCATATGTACTGGGTGTCAGAATGCAGAATATGCAAGAAATAAAATAGACTGGGAAAAAAATCTAGAAAAGTTAAAAAAATTATTTGAAGACAATAGAAATCCAGATTCAAAATATGATGTTTTGATAGGAGTTAGTGGTGGTAAAGATAGTTATTTTCAGGTTCATTTATGTAAAAATATTTTAGGATTGAATCCGTTATTAGTTACATATTATGGCAACAATTACACAGAGGATGGTGAATACAACTTAAGAAGAATGAAATCTGTTTTTAATTGTGATCATATTATTTTTAAACCAAAAACAGATGTTCTTATTAAAATGAATATACTTGGTTTTTATCTTCAGGGCGATATGAATTGGCACAATCATTGTGGGATAATGACATATCCAATTCAAGAAGCTGTGAAAAATAAAATAAAAATTATCTTATGGGGAGAGCATGGTTATATGGATCGTGCGGGTATGTTTTCTTATAATGATTTTGTCGAGTTTACAAAAAAATATAGAAAAGAGCATGACCTAAGAGGGTTTGATTGGTATGATTTCACAGATGATCATCTAGAAAAAAAAGGTCTTAATCACTTAAAGATGGGATTGACAAAAGACGATTTAAGTTGGGCTATTTATCCAGAGGATAGCCAAATTTTTCAAGTAGGTGTAAGAGGTATATATGCCCAAAATTATGTATATTGGGATGGAAATAAAAATGCAGAAATATCTTCTAAACTTTATGGTTGGAGAAAATATTCAAAAGATTTTCAAAGAACTTATAGAAGAATTTCAAATCTAGATGATATGCATGAAAATGGGGCACACGATTACTTAAAGTTTATAAAATTTGGATACGGAAGAGGTACAGATCATTCAACCAAGGATATTAGATTAGGTTATATGAATAGAGAAGAAGGTATAGAGATGGTAAAAAAATATGATCATGTTAGACCAACAGATGATTTATCAAGATGGTTTAGTTATACCAATATTTCTGAAGATCAATTCAACAAGTATTCAGATAAATTTCGTGACCCAAGAATTTGGTATATTAAAAATAATAAGTGGCACAAAGAAAATTCATGGGGTGGTACAAGTAGTTATGGCGAAGTTTTTTTAGAGTCTAAAGAAAAAGATAAGTATTATCGTTAATCAATTATTTCTATTGAATGGACCTCGGATATTCTCGGGTCTAGTTGAAAGAATCTAGAAACTTTTGTATTTCCATCAAACATAATTATTCCAGCATCAATTGATATGTTATTATTTAAACCTAAATATTTAGAGTAGTTTCTATTTTTACTTTGCCCTACAAAAAAGTATTTTCCATCATATGCCAAACCTCTTGTAAATGCTGAAAATTTGCCGATTACTTGCATATTATATCCTAATAGCTCTCCAGGTAAACTATTTAGAACAAATAAGCTTTTATTAAAAAATTTTATATTATGTGGCATCCATAAATTATTTTTAATAATTTTTGGAATATTAGTTAAATTATTTAAATCGTACTCTAATACCACCCCATCATATACCTCTTTTAAATAATTACCACTATACGAAAACATTGATACATAAAGACTGTCATCTAAAATTAAATTATCATTTATATGGTGATGTTTTACACCTGTAACTTTTTTTTTACTCGATATATCTATTTTATTAAGAAATTTAAAGTTCCTGTCGTAAACATACACCGCGTCTTGTTCTGTAGAGTTTAAATAGAATCTTTTTGTTTTCTTATGATAAGACAATCCATGAGGTCTAAGATTTTTTTCAATTTTATAACTTGTCTCAATTTTTAAGTTTTTATTTAATTTAATTATTCCTCTTTGCTCATCGACAACATAATATTTGTTTAATAATTTTAAAACTCCATAGCAATTTCCGCTTATTAGTTTCCTATACTTCCAAGTAAAATTATTAATTTCTAATTTATATAACCCCCCACCATAATTTTTGTTTTTATTAGGTGGTGCACCACTAGTGAATAAAATACTGATTTTTTTATTTTCTAGTTCTGACAAAACTCTAATATCATTTAGTATAGGTGAGATAACAAAATTTTTAAAAGGGCTCAAATTTTTCTTAAATAATTGATTTGCAATTTCAGTGTAAGATGTTGATGTAATAACTATAAAGTCATTTTTATCTATTTTAGAAGGATTAAAAATTTTTATATTATTAAAGTTTTCACCCCATAAATTTTTAGAGTTATCATAAATTTTTTCGAATTTGATATTTGAAAAGTGATTAATTGTTTTTTTTGCAATTATCCCACTTCCAAATAGACAAATATTTCTATTCTTAGGAAAAAAGTTTTGATTTTTTTCAACAAATGGATAATCCTTAAGCATTTAATATGTTTTTTCTCCAGAGTTCCATATTTAATATCTGAAAAATTAAATATGAGTTTTTCATACTACTATCATTCATGAAATCATTTACATATTTTTTTAATTTTTTATGATTTATTAAATCTTTTGAGGAAAAGCTAGTTGATAATAACGTATCGTTTACAAGTTCTTTTAACGTAGTTTTTAACCATTTGGTTTGGGGATCTGCTATCGTTCTTTTGTTTTTATTTAGGAATTTTTTAAATTGTTCTTGTTTTGATATATATTTAAAAATGAATCTGTGATTATCGTTAATATATTTGTATCTAGATGGTAATGAAAAACATAATTCCACAACTTCATGATCAAGAAAAGGCACTCTAGTTTCTGTTGAATTAATCATTGAAGCCCTATCAACATATCTCAGCGCTCTCGGTAATTTAAAATGCATTAAGTCATTGTATTGCGCATTTCTTAAATGGCTTTTAAAATTATTATTTTGTGGTTCTATTTTCTGAAAATAATTTTCATTCTCAAATTCGAAAATACTTTTTTTAGAAATATGAGATCCATCAACAGTTGAAAAACCTGGAAACATGTATTGACCAATAGACCCAAAAATAAAGCTATCATTTTCTATCTGATTGTTATTGTTCACTTTGCTGATTAATTTTCTAAATCTATGAAGTAATTTTTTAGAATCACATTCTTTTATAAGGTCCATCATCCAAGGCAAAACATGATAAGTATAGCCACTTGCTATTTCATCACCTCCAGCTCCATCAAGAATTACTTTGCAGTCTTTATATTTTTCGTACAAATAATGATTAGATACAATTCTTAAAGATGAAAATGGCTCATATTCAGTTTCAATAGTTTTAAAAAGTTTACTTGAAAGATCTTTATCATTTAAAATTGCAGTAAAATTTTTAATACCCGCAGCATCAGAAATCTCTTTTGCAGTTTTTTCCTCAGAAAACTCTTTATGCTCAAATCCAAAAGTATAGCTATTTATATTAATACTGTTTCTTTTGCATGCTGAAGCTAAAACAGTGGAATCAATTCCTCCCGATAAATGAAGACCGACAGGCACATCAGATAGCTTAGAATGTTGAATTAATGAATTATCAAATAATTCTTTTAGTGAATTAGCATAACTTTTAAAACTAATATCACCTTTATCATGGTAATCTTCATCTATATTATTTTTTAATTCATAATATTTTTTCTCAACTACTTTGTCATCATTTATCTCCATGTAAGATCCTGGTTTTACTTGAAAAATATTCTTAAACCAAGTTTGATGATTGGAATTGATTAGCCCATTATTTAAATAGATTTTTGCTTCATCAAAATTTATTTCTCTTTTAATTTCATTAGATGCAATTAGACCTTTTATTTCAGAGCAATAATATAAAAAATTATTATTTTTAAAATAATATAAAGGTTTAATTCCAAATCTATCTCTTATTAAGTATGTAGTTTTTTTACTATTATCAATAATTGAAATTGAAAACATACCTTTTATTTTGTTAATAAATTCTATACCAAATTTTTCATACATTTTTAATAAAACCTCACCATCTCCATTTGATTTAAATGATAGGTCATTAAAATATGTTTTTTTTAAATCTAAGTAATTATAAATTTCCCCATTATATATTAATGAAATTTTTTTATTCTCAGAGACTATCGGTTGATTTGAATTATCAGTAAGATCTATAATTGAAAGTCTAACAAAACCAATATAATTATTTTCATTAATTTTTTTTGTAATTTTTTGATTTGGTCCTCTATGAGTAATTTTTTCAACTATAGTATTAATCTTATTAATATGTTTTTCATTTAAAGAATGATTTAATCCAATTATTCCGGCAATTCCGCACATATAAATTAATAATATTCAAATCCTAATTTATTTAATTTACCCAGTTTTTTTTCTTTAAGAGTTATTAAAGTTACATCTCCGATTCTATCCCATTTAAAAGAGTAATTTCTTTTGAGGTTATTTTTTAAAAATCTCACGTTATTTGTTCTGCCATCTACCAATATATTGCAACCCGGTAGCAAAGTGCTTTCTAAAAGACAAATATCTGCAGCAATTGGAGTTCTTTCAAAACATTTAAATGACAACCCATTTATATCACCTTCAGGATCAAGTGGATGTGGACCATCTAAATAAATAAATTCTGGATTAATATCTGGTATTTTATCATAAAAATGACAAACTTGCCCATTATAAAGTTTAATATGTATATCAGATTGAGATAATACAATATATTTCTTTAACTCGTTTGGAATATTTTTTTTTAAATTTTCAATCCACTTTTCTTGCGTATCTACGACGTATAATTTGAACATTTTTGTATTTCTTATTTCTTTTTCATTTTGCTTATTAAATTCCTCTTCATTTTCTTTTAAAGCTTTTGCAATAACTAAAGTGCTATATCCAACCCCAAATTCAAGAACAGTAAATGGTTTTTCGGCTCTCATCAAATTATACAATCTTGACAAATCTATCGGTTTAGGCGGAATTTGTTTATCTAAATTTGGATCTACCGGTGTGTATTGATCAATCTTATTTTCACTAATCACATTATCAAATCTTGATACAAGACTATCCAGCTGATTTTTATAGTAACTATCTAATAATTTTTTTTTTTTAAAATTGTAAATTAGTTTTAGTAGTGGATATAAAATCCAAAATGGATCATTAATTAATAAAAAAAAAAATCTTTTAAAATTCATTATTAGTTATATTATTATTTTCTATATATATAAACAAAATATGAATTCAATAAAATTTGTAACTATCCGTGAAGCTGATAAGCTAAGTAAAGATAAGATGAGAAAAGGAGCCTATGAATGGCTTAATTCTGGATCAGAAGATAACTTTACAAAAGATAAAAATTATGAATCTTTAAATTTAATAAAAATTATTCCTCGTGTTTTAAAAAAAGGAAGAAACAAAACTAATTATTCACATCTTTTTTTTAAAAGAAGAATTAGTTCACCAATTATATTATCACCAATGGGACACCAATCCCAGTTTCATAAAAATGGAGAGATTGAAATGGGAAAAGGAGTTTTCAAAGCAAATACAATAGCTTCATTCAGTACTCAAGGAAGGTATGATTTATATGATGTTAGAAAATCAAGTCCGCAATTACCTCTTATGTGGACAATTTTTTTATTTGGTAACAAGAGGTGGATTAAAAATGAAATAAAAAGGGCGGAAGATAATAAATGTGAAGCAATAGTTTTATGTTTAGATGCATCTGTGAGATCTCATAGATACTGGGATAGAGAGAGCAGGTATGACGCAAGGAGATTTGGAAAAAGAACACTTAAACTTCCACCAGATCCATCATTAGATCTGACGTTTGATTGGGATATTGTAAGATGGATAAAGTCGCAAACAAGATTACCAGTAATTTTAAAAGGCATTATTAGTGAAGATGATGCCAAAATGGCTTTAAGGTATAAAGCAGAGGGTATTTGGGTATCAAATCATGGTGGCCGTATGTTTAATTCAGGAATCTCGGTTGCAGAAGCTCTATTGAAGATAAAAAAAATTGTTAAGAAAAAATTAATTTTAATTGCTGATGGTGGTGTAAGGAGGGGAAGCGACATAATTAAATATTTAAGCATGGGAGCCGACTTTGTTGGAATAGGAAGGCCCGCAATTTTTGGTTTATTTTTAAATGGTAAAAATGGTGTAAAAGATGTATTTGATATTTTGAATAGTGAGTTTTATTCTAGCTGTATTAACGGTGGGTTTGTTGATAGAAATGACTTCAGCTTAAAGAGACTTATTATTCCAAAAAATTTTTAATTTAAAAAGATAAAAATGAAAACTATTTGCATTATTCCAGCAAGAGGTGGCTCTAAGGGAATAAAACTTAAAAATATCCAGTTATTAAACAAAAAACCTCTAATTTACTATCCAATACAAGCAGCAGTTAGAAGTAAAGTGTGTGACAAAGTAATTGTGTCGACTGACTCTCATAAAATAGCAAAATTATCTAAAAAATTTGGAGCTGAAGTTCCGTTTATGAGAGATAAAAAATATTCACGTGATTTTACAACAACAGAGGAAACCTTAAAACATGCATTAGAGCAGGCTGAAAATTATTATAATATAAAGTTTGATATCTGCGTTTTTTTAGCTGCAACGAATGTTTTTAGAAAAATCAGCTGGATAAAAGATTCGGTAAACATTTTAAAAAAAAATAATAAAATTGAAAGCGCTTTCTCTGTACATAAAATCTACAAACATTTTTGGCATTATAAAGATAACAAACTCTCAAAAGTTGCTAAATGGATGAATAATTATACCTCTAGACAAATAAGCCCTAAACTCTTCAGGGAAGACACAGGTTTAGCCTCAGCATCAAGGTCTCATCTTTGGAGAAGAGGAAAAAGAATTGGAAAAAAAGTTAAGTTAATAGTTAATGAGGATAGTTTCACTGGGATTGATATCCATGATCAAAGAGATTTAAAATTGGCAGAATTTGCAATGAGTTATTTAATAAAAAATAATTTAACAAAAGATATGATTATATGAGCTTGTTGAGTAAGGGCACATCCATTGCAATATTTGCTTACAATAGACCTTCACATTTAAGAAGATTATTAATTAGTCTTGAGAATTACAATATAGAAAAGGCTTATGTTTTTTTAGATGGTCCTAAAAATGAAAAAGAAAAAATTGTACAAAATGAAATTATTACAATGGTGAAGTATAATAAGAATATAAAACTAAAATTGATAAAAAAAAATAAAAACATTGGTTTGGCCAAATCAATAATTTCTGGGGTCACAAATCTTTCAAACAGATATAAAAATATAATAATTCTTGAAGATGATTGTATTCCAAGAAGAGAATTTTTCATATTCATTAAAAATTTAACAAACAATAAAAATTTTAAATATTCTAAAAATCCTATATGTGGGTATCAACTTCCGGAAATTCACAATAAAGCAAATAAGTTTTTTCCACTTTATTTAAAATATTTTATACCTTGGGGCTGGTTTATATCTTCTGAAATTTGGAAAAAATTTATAAAATTTTTAAAGATTCATAAAAGTATAAAAATTAATGATAAGTTGTTTAATAAAATAAAAAAAATTTCAAAAAATAAAGTTAATAATATCTGGTCACTTCAGTTTATTAAGTTTAACTTATATAATAAGACTTATATTATTTTTCCAAACATCTCTTTAATAAAAAATATAGGTTTTGATGGAAGTGGAATAAATTCTAAAATTACAAATAAATTAAATACACGTTATAAGAAAATTAATATTAAAAAAAATGAGTATTTTAATATTTTTCAAAATAATAAATTACAAAAACAACAAACAACAGTTTTATCTAAGAGAGTAGGTTACTTTTATTAATGAACGTTTTAATTATAGGTTTTGGAGCAGCAGGTAAATACTATTACGAACTATTAAAAAATTTTAAAATTGTAAAAAATATATACGTTAGTGATAATATCAAGTTACCTAGAATAAAAAAAATTAAAAAATTCCAATTTAATAAAAAGAATTTAAAAGATTACAATATACAATATGCAATAGTTGCGACACCTTCATACCTTCATTATAAGTACTCTAAAGTTTTAATAGAAAATTCAATAAATTTAATAATTGAAAAACCTTTTGTATTAAAAATAAGTCACGCAAAAAAGTTAATATCTTTATTAAAAAATAAAAACATAAAATGTTGGGTGTGTTTCCAAAACAGATTTAATAAAGCTATTCAAGGGCTTAAGAAGATAATTGAAAAAAAAAAATTAGGTAACATTTTTCTAGTTGATTGTTCATTAATCTGGAAAAGAGATAAAGCATACTATGAAACTTCTTGGAGAGGAAATTATAGCTCAGATGGAGGTGTATTAACTAATCAGGCCATACATTTATTAGATAGTTTGGTATATATTTTTGGAAATATTAAAAAAGTAAATTCTATAATTGAGTTAAATAAAAAAAAACTCAAAGCTGAGGATTTAGTGGTTTTAAATTCTATTCATGCAAACAATTTAATATCAAGTATAAAAGCAACTACCAGAGCAGATTCTAATTATAGATCTGCAATGGATATTTTAGGAGAAAAAGGTAGGGTGCTTGTGAAAGGAGTAAGCTTGAATACATTACATTTGTTAAAAAATAATAAAATTTATGATATTAAAAAAAGTTCAGAGAACTTTGAAAAAGGAGCAGGAGCAGTTGGTGCAATGGGCACAGGTCACAAAAAAATACTTAAAGAATTTTTTAATAAAAAAAAAATGAAATCTAGTAAAAATCTCGAAATAAGTGAAAACTTACATGTACTCGAAATAATACATACAGTTTATAATCAAAGGAAATTATCAGGATTTTCTAAAGTAACTAACAAACAAAGTGTACTAGGTAAATAATGAAAAAAATAAATGTAAAGAGATTGTCAAATAAGGAGCCCACAAAAGATATTTCAGAAGATGATTCACGTTATAAGTTGCCGTTAACAACTGCCAAACATAAAAAAGTAGTTCATATTTCGAAAGATATATCTTTCGGAAAAAATTCTATTCCTGTAATTGCAGGGCCTAATGGTGTGGAGAGTCGGAAGTTAATGCATTCAGTAGCTAAACAGTTAATAAAAAATAATATTAAAATTATAAGAGGTCATTCATATAAACCTTTGACATTTCCTTACAGATCCAAGGAATATAGCGAAACACAAGAAAAGGGAATGGATATAATGGATGAAATTAAAAATGAATATAAATTAAAAGTAGTTACAGAGGTAACAGAAATAAGATACTTAGATCGAATATCGGCAACTGCTGATATTTTACAAATAGGCTCAAGGAATATGCAAAACTTGGAACTCTTGAGAGAATGTGCAATTTTAAGAAAACCAATAATCTTAAAAAGGCATTTTGGTGCTAGTTTAAGAGATTTTTTAGGTGCTGCGGAGCATATACTTGTTGAAGGAAATTCAAATTTAATTCTTTGTGAAAGAGGAATGTCAATACCACATACTCATAGATCTACTTCAAGATTCGCATTAGATATTCAAGCTATACCTGCTTTGAAAGAAATTTCATGTTTGCCGGTGATTTCCGATCCAAGCCATGCTTCTTTTTGGGCCCCTTGGGTTCCACCCTTAACATATGCATCAATATCAGCTGGATGTGATGGATTGATAATTGAAACTCATATAAATCCAAAAAAATCTTATGTTGATCCTCTTCAACCTTTAAATTTTAATCAGTTTAAAGAGCTTGTAAAAAAAAGCAGAGAGGTAGCAAGAGTTTTTGGAAGAAAAATAATTTAAGTAAAAAATGGAATATTGTGGAATTCTTGGTCATCCATTGAAAAAACCAAGATCAATTAAAATTTGGAAATCATTTTTTAGAAAAAATAAAATCAAATGTGATATGAGAGGGTTTGATGTTAAACCAAAAAATTTAGAAAAATTTTTTCTTCACATTAAAAAAGATAAATATTTTTTAGCTTCAGCAATAACAATGCCATATAAAATAGTATCAAAAAATTTTATTAAAAATTTAGATAATTATGCAAAATATTCTGGTGCAGCTAATCTTATTATTAAAAAAAATAAAAAACTGAATGGTTTTAATACTGACATACATGGAGCTTTAAAAAGTATTGGAAACAATATAAAGTTACATAAAAATATCACTGTTATAGGTTATGGGGGAACAGGATCTGCGATATTGAAATATTTATTAAAAAAATACAAAAAAAATTATTTACTAGTTTCAAAAAAAAATAAGCATCCAAATATTGTAGAAAAAAAATGCAAAATTGTTAAGAAATTACTTAAAAATGAATTAAAAAAAAAGCAACTAATTATAAACTGTACACCACTAGGAAGTGATTTGAAATTATCATTTCTTAATAAAACGCCTCTAAATAAAAATCAATTAAAAGATTTAAATAGAGAATCATTTATCTTTGATATTGTGTATAAACCAAGAAAAACTCAGTTAGCTAAGTTATGTAATAGTTTTAAAATAAATTATAAAAATGGTTTAGAAATGAATACATTCCAGGCTGAAATAGCAATAAATTTACTCATTAAAAATTTGTCATTTTTCAAGAATTGCATCAATTAACTTTAAAATATTAAGCGAATTTAAATTAATATTTAAATCATATTTAAATCTTTCTAGATCTAAGTGATCTATATAATTTTCGAATGATTTAAAAGTAGTCAAACTTTGAAAACCAACAAAATTATAAACCGTCATACCATTTAATTCAGGATACCACTTTATTATATCTTCAGTTCTTGTATAAAACTCGGTAGCGGGGATGTTTAAAGCATATGCCAGATAGATTGCTGAGGTTAGATTGCATATAACAAAGTCGGCATTAACCATTTCTTTTAAAATATTTCCGTCAGTAATTAGAGTATTTTCAAAATTATTTTCTTTTATAAAGTTTTTAAAAAAATCTGTTCTTTCTTTTATATGCAAATGGACAACTAATTTATGATTTGGAAATTTTTTATGCATAATTTTTTTTATTACTAATAAGTAATTTTTTGCCTCTTCTTCTTTTAAATGTATGTCGCCAATTGCTCTAGGTAAAAACAAAATATTTTTTTTATTTGGTAAAGTAAATTTTTTTTTTAAGTCATCAAAATAATTGCTTTTTAGTGGAAAGCCTATTGGTATAGCTTTATCAAAACCAGCTTCATTTATTTCATCTATCTCTTTACTGTCATCAGTGTATGCTAAATGAAACAATTTAAAATTTCTTTTAAAACCTCCAAACTTAGTGCGATTTTTTACACCTATGTAAGGTCTTAGTCCTTGTAGGTATACAATTATATTTTTTTTAAAAATTAAATTATTTATTTTTAATAAAAATCTTCCAAATGATGTATTAAAACTACCTTCAATAAAAAAAACATTAGAATTTATAAAAATTTTTAATAAAAAAAATAAGTTTAATATTATATTTAAAAATTTACCTAATATTCTTTGAAGTTTATTATATGAAGTTTCATTGAAAAAAAATTTTAGCTTAAATATTTTTGATTTTATATTTAAATCTAAATCTTCATAATATATTTTTTTAAATTGATTATAAACGATTTCATTAGTAAAAATAATTTTTATATCAAAATCCTTTTTGTTTATTAATTCATAAATAATTGGAAATATTATATGAGTTTCACCAATATTGTCAGAAACAAAAAATATACATTTTTTAGTCATTGATTGCCTCAATGATCATAGATTTGGATAGAGGATAAAATCTTCCAGAGTAGTAAATTGTATTAATTTTAAAACCATTATCTTCAAGAATTTGTATAATCGTTCTTTTTGAAAAAAATTTTATATGTCCATGAAGCCATAAAGGATTAAAATGATGGTCAAATTTATTTGTTAAAGCTATTGCCAAATTTTTGAAGTAGCCATGAAAAGGCGTTGAAATTATAATCTTTCCTTTTTTTTTCATTTTTGATTTTATATTTACTAAAAATTCATGAGGATCGTAAACATGCTCAATAACTTCTAATAGAGTAACAATATCGTAATAATTTTTTTCAATATTTGATAAATTTTTATCAGTTAAAAAATACTTTACATTTAAATTATTTCTTTTTTTTGCTAAATTTATTCCACTTTCAGATACATCATATCCGTGTGTTTCTTTAAAAAAAGTTGAAATATGATTTGTCAAAAAACCATTTCCACAACCTAGATCTAAGTGAATTAAAGATTTATTACTTTCAATTGAATACTTTTTTTTTAAAGAGTTGAACAAGTAAGTAAATGAATTTTCACCATCATCATGATTCCACTGATAACTATAATTTTTCATAAATATTATTTAAAATAAAAATAAATTGGTTTTATATAGGCTTTAATCAATGATTTTGCATCTCCAAAATTTTTGAATGAATTTCCTAAACTTTTTATCAATATTTTTCTTAACTCTTTTTCATTAATTCTTGAATTAATCCCAAGTTCTGTATCAGCAAGTTTTTTTTGATCTGAATTTGGTTTATCTACTATTTTGGTAAATAAGGGAGAAATTTTCTTTGTAAACTTATAATCACTTACTTGATATTTATAGGGAACATTTTTATCTCCTCCAAAATTTGTAAAAGTGGGAGCTTCATCCACTAAATAAAAAGGAATATTCAAATCTATACTGTACAGAGTGTAAGAACCTAATTGATTTGAGGCCGCGAAAGAATATTTTGATATTATATCATAAAAATTTTTCGGATAATCATTATCAAAGACTTTACCAGGAGTTAAAACATTGTAGCCAAGCTGCTCCATTGATTTAAAATTTTCATAATCAAAATAATGGCAACATATATCTATTGGTTTAATAGCATTTGGAAGTTTTTTAATCAATTTATCAAGATATTCAACTGTGGTATCACTATTTATCAGTGGTGTTGAATGAGCCACAAAAAATATTGAATTTCTCTCTTTTTTTTGCTTAATATTTTCTTTTTCTTTATAAAATAAAAACGGAGATCCAGTAATAAATACTTTTTTATTAACTTTATAATTCAAAAATTTCTTTTTCATTCTTTCGTTCCATGAAAAATGAAAAGTTGAGGAACTAAACCTATATGATTTAATAAGATCATCAGTAAGACTCCAACCATGTTCATAATAGGGAACTACTGGAAATATACTTGGTAAATTTGCTCTTTCTAAAATAAGATTATCTTGACCGTAACCAGATATCATTTAAATATAAATATATTAAATATATGAAAAATAAAGATAAATTTAGTATTGAAAATAAAATAATCTTGGTAGTTGGAGGGTCAGGACAGATTGGAGAAAACTTAATTAATTTTCTAATTACAAAAAAAACTAAAATCATAAATTTTGACTTAATCGACTCTTTAAAGAATTTAAAAACAAAAAAAAATTATTTTTTTTATAAAGTGGATTTAAAAAATCATGAGAGTATAAAAAAAAATTTAGCTAATATAAAAAATAAGTTTAAAAAAATCGATATTTTAATAAATTTAGCTCACTATAAAGGTGATAGAAAACTCAAACCTTTTCATAGTTTTTTTTCTGAGTTTCACAATTACCCTGACGATTTATGGAAAAAAAATATTGATATTAATTTAACTAGTACTTTTATTATAACTAAAGAAGTATTAAAAATAATGTTAAAAAATAAAAAAGGTACAATTTTAAATTTCTCATCTACTTACGGTTTAGTTTCTCCAAATTATAATATTTATGGAAACTCTGGAATTAATAGTCCCATAGGATATACAACAACAAAATCTGCGATAATTAATTTTACTAAATATATAGCTACTCATTATGGAAAAAAAAATATAAGAGCTAATTGTATTTCTCCTGGTGGTATTAAAAATAAAAATCAATCTAAAAAATTTATAAATGAATATACAAAATTAACACCACTAGGAAGACTTGCAAATCCTGATGAATTTAATGAGTCAGTCTTATTTTTAATAAGTGATGCATCTTCATATATGACTGGTTCAAATTTAATAATTGATGGTGGGTGGACGAGTTGGTAAAAAATAGATTTAAACTAATTGTGCAATGCAGAATTGGATCTCTAAGACTACCTGGAAAAGTTCTATTTAATTTTTATCAGGAAACTGTTTTTGATCGAATCTTAAAAATAGCAAAAAAAATAGCAAAAAAAAAAGATATCATTTTTTTGTTGGGTGAAAAAAATGTATGTTCAGTTTTAGGTGATAAATGTGATAAACATGGAGTAAATTACGAGTATTGTAATAAAGGTTATGAAGATGATTTATACTCAAGATATAAAGTTTACTTAAGTAAGTTGAATAAATCTTATGATTTTTTTATACGAATGACGGCTGACAATTATCTTATTCAACCCTTGGTAGTAAAAAAAATGATTAAAGATTTTATTTCAAATAAATGGGATTATTCATATGTGAAACCTTTAAGTCATTATGCTTGCGAAATTGTAAAAATTGATTCTTTTTTAAATAATCTAGATTACAACAGAGAAAATTTAGAACATATAACTCCAAGTTTTAGGAATAAAAAAAAAAAATTTAAAATAAAATCATACAATCAAAATTTTTATAAAATAGATCACACAAAAAGTATTACTTTAGATACAATTAAAGATCTAATTTTTTTGAAAAAAATAGAAGCAGCAAGATTGTGTAAAAAAATTGACTGCATACCTCATATTAAAAAAATTGAAAAATGGAAAAAAGCGTAATAATAATTTGTCGAACAAGTTCAAAAAGATTAAAAAATAAGTCAATATTAAAATTTCGAAATAAAAGTGTTCTTGAATACATGATCAAGAACATCACAAAAGCTAAGATAAAAAAGAAAAATATATATATTTGTACAACTCATTTAAAAGAGGATGATAAAATTGAAACAATCGCAAAAAGAAATAAAATTAAAATTTTAAGAGGACCAATAAAAGATATAATTTTGAGAGTAAAAATGACTTTTGATAAATTTAATATTAGTCAATCATTTATTACATCTGCTGATAATCCTCTATTCATGTCAGATTTAGCAAAAAAAATGGGTAATTTAAAAAATATAGATGTAACTTATAGTGAGAGTTTACCCACAGGATTAAACTTGGTATTTTGTACCAAAAAAGGAATTAACAAAATATATAAAAAATATTTAACTAAAAACAATGAAAACGGTTTCTATTTGTATTTTACAAAAGTTAATCTTAAAAAAAAGAAAATTAAATTAAATTTCTCTAAATTTTTAAAAAAATTTCGATTTACAATCGATTATAAAGAAGATTTTATTTTTTTTAAAAAAATTACTAGTCTGCTAGGAAATCAAAATATAAATATTAAAAATCTAGAAAGAATTTTAAATTCTAACGAAAATATTGAAAATATAAATTTTGAAAAGGATAAAAAATATCAAGAAAATTTAAGAAAGAAAGTTAAGATATATTATAATTATAATTCTAGAATTATAAAAAAAATTAATTTTAAATGAAAGCTTGTATAATTGGTAAAGGCTCCATAGGTAAAAAACATTTTTCAATATTGTCCAAGCAAAAAATTGAAGTTTTTTTTGTTAGAAGAAAAAAAAAATATAAAACAGATATATATTTTTCTGAATTAAAAAATCATAGCTTTGATTATTTTTTTATCACAAACCCTACTTCTTTACATCTAAAAACATTAAAAAGAATAATCGGATTTAAAAAACCAATATTTATAGAAAAACCTTTTTGTAATAAAAAATTAAAAAAAGAAGAAATAAAATATTTTCTAAAACACAAAATATTTGTAGGTTTCATGTTGCGATACGATAAAAGAATTCAAAAATTAAAAAAAATTATTAGGAACAAAACAGATTATTCAAAAATAGTATGGCAAACTTGTATGCCTAAATGGCATCCAAATGAAAATTATAAAAAAAGTTATGCATCAAGAAAAGACCTTGGGGGAGGGGTAGTGCTTACATGTTCTCATGAGATAGATTTATCAATATACTTATTTGGAAATGTTATAAAAGTAAGTGCTTTCAAGATTAAAAATAGATTAAAAATGGATGTAGAAGATAGAGTGCAGATTATACTTGAACACTCCTCTGGTCAAATATCAGAAATTTTTTTAGATTTTACTAGTCAAGAAACAGAGAGAAAAATAAGAGTTTATTTAAAACAAAGTATATATGAATGGGATTTTTTCAAAAATTATCTGTTAGAACATAAAAAAAATAAAGCTAAAAAAATTAAGTGTAAATATAAAGGTTTAAATGAAACTTATTTGTTACAAACAAAAGACATTTTAAAAAATATCAATACAAATAGAAATAGAATTAGTTTAAAAAACACTTTAAATACTCAATTAACTATTGAAGCTATATTTAAATCCTTGAGCATGAAAAAGACAGTTACTGTTACGAAATATCCTCATATTTAATAATTTCATCTTCTTCTATATCCCTTTTTGCAGCTTTGCCCACAATATTAAAAAATTCTGAAGCAGGTATTCCTGTCCCAGGTCTTTTTGCAATTATATCATTCTCTTCAATAACTTTTCCAGACTTTATATTTGTATTTGCAACAACACTTCTTCTTGCTAATTTATGTGTATTACTCTCACAATTAAGCTTCTCTTTTATTCCATGGCCACGAGATTTATTAAATATTTTTAACTTGTCTACTAATTTTTTTGCTTCATCTTCATCTATAGATAACCAATGATCGGCACTCAACTGAAGATTTTTATCGTATGTGTAATGTTTTTCAATAATGGATATTTCATACATGCTAGCAGCTAAAGCTACATCTATACCAAGTGTGTGGTCACTTAAACCTAATAAATAATTTGGAAAATTTTTTTTTATATCTAATATTGCGTCAAGATTCGCATCTTCTGGTTTGGTTGGGTAACAAAGAGTGCAATGCATAATACATATATTATTATTGTTCATGCCACATTGCTCAAGAAATTTTAAAGCCTTACCAATTTCCTCAATATTTGAAGCACCTGTTGAAAGTAAAATTGGTAGTTTAACTTTTGATACTTCTTTAAGAAGTTGAAAATTTGTTATATCGCATGATGCTATTTTATATGCATTAACACCTAATCTTTTTAACATGTGTACAGAATCAATATCAAATGGAGTAGACATGAATTCTATATTATGCTGATCACAAATTTGTTTCATTTTTTTATATTCTGGCTCATTGAACTTATCTAATTGACTATAGGAGTCATATTGAGAACCATCTTTGATCAATTCTCCTTCCCAGTTCCAAAATCTTTCAGCTTTTTTTGTTACTAGTTTTTCAGCCTTATATGTTTGAAATTTTATTATATCCGCGCCTGCTCTTGAAGCAGTCATAATAAGTTTTTCAGCGTTCTCAATTGAATTATTATGATTTACTCCAGCCTCAGCAAGAAACCTTGTTTGTTTTTTATTTAATATTGTTTTACCTATTTTCATTTTATTAACTTATAATATTTTGATCTATCATCTATGGATGTTATGTTGCTTCCGTGCATATAGTACCTATAATAAGGAATAGGTAAATAATATTTATCATAACCTTGTTTTATAATTCTAGTAATTAAATCATAGTCTTCACATTGTCTTAATTTAGTATTGTAACCACCAATTTTCTTCAAAACATTTGTTCTAAACATTATACCTGCACCATGATTTTTAAGTTTGTTTAAGGAATTTAATTTTACTAATTTTTCTTTAAGACCATTCTCATCTACTTTGAAGTGATCTCCATAAACCATAGCTATATTTTTATTATAATCTAATATTTTTGTCATATCATTTAAAGCATACTTATTTAGAAAATCATCTGAATCTACTCTTATAAAATATTTACCTTTAGAATTTTTAAGAGCAAGGTTAGATGAATATCCTATACCCATATTTTTTTTATTTTTTATAACTTTTAGGTTACTTAAATTTAAACTTTTTATTTTTTTTACTGACCTATCAATTGAGGAGTCATCAATTACTAATATTTCATATCTTTTATTAAAAAGAACTTGATCACCACAAGATCTAACAGATCTATCTAAAAAATTCTGTCTATTATAATTTAGGATTGCTATTGTTATGTCTACATCGTATTTTTTCATAAAATTAATAATTTATATACTAAATTTTAAATTAATATTTAATATAAAATTAAGTTTTTTGTTTATATATTAAAAATAAAGTATATCGGTATTTATAATAATCAATTATCTAACTTTAATGTTTTATTTATCAAGCTTAAATAAACTTTTTAACATTAAAAGATTTCAACTATCTTTTTTGCTTTCGTTATTAGTGATTTATGCTTTTTTAGAAATTATTGGTATTGGTTTTTTAATAACAATTGTCATAAATTTTTTAAACTTTGAAAATGGATGTGTATTTGAAAATAGGTATGTAGATTTATTATTTTTATGCAATATGAAGCAGCAAGAGTTAATAATAATTACTGTTGGATTTTTTTTATTTAAATTTATTTTTCAAGCATTCGCTTACTACTATAGGATAAGAGTTTTAACAAATGGTATAAAATATTATTTAACTAATAATCTCATAAAATTTATATATTTTAAACCAGACATGTTGGATACTTTAAACTTTTTTGAGTCAAATACGATTTTATTAAAAGAAATTGAGAATGTATTTACATCCTTTGCTGATAAAATTTTAGACTTTATATCTGAACTTTTTGTTTTTTTAACTTTGTCAATAATTTTTATTTTAATACTATTTAAATTAGACTTAACACCTGTGATTTTGTTAATACCTTTTTTTATAATCTTTATTTTTTTCTTATCTAATAAAACTAAAAATATAGGACAAATAAGAACTAGTACATTAATAGAACTCAATAAATATTTTTATGACGTCTTTAAGAATCTTGATATATTAAATGTCTATAATAAAAACGAACAGTTCGTAAGATTAATTAAAGATAAAGTTAACAACTACAGAAATAGCTTAAAATATTCAAATTTAATTAGACAATTGCCAAAATTCTTTTTTGAATTTTTTATCATTTTTTGTCTTTTATTATTTGTACTTTTTTCTAGCAAGAATTTATCAAGCAACATTACAATATTGACTACAGTTTCTTTTATTTTTTTGAGACTTTATCCAACTATTACAAGAATGAAGGTAAGTTACGATAGCGCAATGTTTAATAGATATTCAGCACTTAAGACTATTAAATTGTTAGAAGAGGTTACTTCTATAAAACAAAATGAAAACATAATTGATACTAGTTTAAAAAATTCTATAAGAATTAATAATATTACAATTAAAAAAAGTAATAAAATAATAATTGATGATACTAATATATTTTTTAGTAAAAACGATAAAATCTTATTAAAAGGTGAAACGGGTTCTGGTAAATCAACATTAATTAAATTTTTAACTGGAAACCAATCAGCTAGTTTTAACTTAAATAACGAGAAGAGTTTGATATATAAGAATTCTTATTTTAAATTAAGAAATATATCTTATATACCTCAAAATCCCATTTTGTTTAATATTTCAATTGCAAAAAATATTTCAATGGAATTAGATGAGAATAAAATTGATTACCAAAAAATTTCAAAACTTTTTGATGAATTAAATTTAGACAAATTTAAAACCTTAAACGCCAATTTATCTCTAGACGGATCCTCAGTTTCTGGAGGTGAAAGACAAAGAATGTCTATTGCAAGAGGTTTATATAGTAATCCTGATATAATAGTTATGGATGAACCATTTTCGTCTGTTGATCCAGAAACAAGAGATATAATTGTAGATTTTTTAACTAAAATAGCTTCAGAGAAAACTTTAATTATTTCTTCTCATAACTACGAAAATAAAAAATTTTATAATAGAATAATTGAGATAGTTAATGGTAAAATAAATGAAATTTAACATTTCCACAGCTGTTATTTTTTGTGGAGGTAGAGGAAAAAGGCTATATCCAATTACAAAAAAAATACCTAAGCCTTTAGCTATAGTTTCAAAAAAACCTTTTATATATTACATTATTGAGCAATTAACTTATTTTAAAATTAAGAAAATTATATTCCTATCAGGTTATAAAGGTGATGTCTTAAAAAAGCAGATAAATACTTACAAACAGCTTAAAAAAAAAACAAAATTTATTTTTAAAAGAACACCAGTAAACTGGGAGACAGGAAAAAGATTAACTACATTAAAAAATATTAAAGATAAATATTTTTTACTACTATATTCTGATAACCTAGTTTATTTTAATTATTACAAATATTTAAATTCTTTAAATAAAAAAAAATTAGTAAATTTGATAATCCAAAATAAAACTTTAGCAAATGAAGTTGGAAACATACAGTTCAAAAATAAAAAAATAAATTATTATGAAAAAAGAAAAAAAAAATGTCAGTTCGTTGAGTTAGGTTACAGCGTTATATCCAGAAAAATTTTTAGGTACTTAGATAACCGGAATTCAAGTTTTTCATCAGTTCTACAAAAACTTTCTAATGAAAATCTAATTGGATGTCATAAAGTAACCAATAAATATCATAGTATTACAAATGTAAGTGCAATTCGAAAATCAAATAAAACTTTATTGAAGTTAAGAAAAAAAAATTTTAAGGTAAATTAATTTTGAACTTATCAATTATATCACTCTTAAAAAATTTTGATACAGATTGCATCAATTCATACGAAAGTCTTTACTCTCAGTCTTCTAATGAATTTGAACATATTGTAATTTATAAACAACTAAATGACGATAAATTAAATTATTTGAAAAACAAATTTTATTTATCTAATTTTATTTTAGAAAATGAAAATGATTATAAGAATAAATTCTTTGCATTAAATCAAGGTATTAAAATTGCTAAAGGAAAATATGTGATGGTATTACACAGTGATGATATTATTTGTAACAAAAACCTTATTTCAGAAATTAATAATTTACAGAACGATAATGCAGAATTTATAACTACTGGTGTAAAGATCCTTAATAAAGAAAAAAAAGTAATAAGAAAATGGATGTTTTCTGAAAATAAGGATCTTTTTGGTTTTTCTGACATTCCACCACATACTGGATTTATATATAAAAAAAATCTTCATGAAATTTTTGGATTATATTCTCTTGATTTTCCAATCGCCTCTGATTTTGATTTTATGCTAAAATTTTTCTCTAATAAAAAAGATAAAAAAAATTATAAAATTATTAACAATTATTCCATAGATATGTCATTTGGTGGCGACTCAACAAAATTGAAAAATTTAGCAAAAGTTTTTTCTGAGGATAGATTAATTTTTAAAACACAAAAAAAAACTTTCCAATAATAAGAGCTATATATAAAAAAATTCTAAAGATTAGTCAGTTTCTGTGAAAAAAAATTTTGTAAATTACTCTGAAAATAATTTTTTAAATTTTATTTTAATTTCATTAATGATTGTTACTTATCCATTTAATTTTAAAATAATCTTATTTTTTAGAATTTTAGATTTTTTTTCACTTATCTTTATTTTTTTAAATTATAAAAAAATTCAAAACGAACAATTAAAAGTGCTTACAATAATTATTATAACATTAATGATATCATCTTTGGTAGGTTTCTACTTTAATCCTAATATTCAATATATGGGACTTCATAAACTTGTATATATATATAAATATTTAATACCCTTAATTGTTTTTTTTATTTTGTTAAATTTTAAATTTGATAATAAATCTTTAAAAATATTTTATAGATTATTTATTATCTCGTATTTATTATTAATACTTTATAATCCTTTTATAGAAATTTTTGATGTCGTACCTAGACTAATAAACAGTCATCATTTTCCATTAACATATCTCAGTACCAATAAGGGTGATAAACATGTTTTGGGGGCAACTTTAAGTTTTCTGACATTTTTTATAATTCTCTATAGAAATTTAATTTTTGGAAAAAAAAAATTAGTATTTGATAAATCAACATTATTTATCTTGATGCTGTCAAGTTTTTGTGGGTTTTATATTAACTCGATTACTTTAATTTTATCTTGTTTTATCTGTTTCTCTTATATCTTATTTTTTGAATTATATTATTTTTTTTATAAAAAAAATCTAATTGTATATTTTAGATTAATATTAATTTTATTGTTATTTATATTAGCCTCCACAATTGTTTTTATCATTTGGAAAAATTCCAATTTTTTAAATATAGCAATCAATTATTCCATATTAGATTTGGCAAGATTTAATAATTTATTTTATAATTTTCCTTCTAATCTTCCCCTACTTCTTTTTGGAAGTGGAATAATTACATCTCCACTTTTTATAGATCAAGGACTTATCACATTAATTCATTCTTTTGGACTGATACCAACTATAATTTTTTTATACTTATTTTTTAATTCTAAAAGTTATTGTAATCTAAATGTAGACTGTAAGTTTTTTATAAATATAATTTTATTAGAAAATTTATTTATTACTGAATTTTTTTTACTATCTAGATATATACTGCCTTTAATAATATTTTACGTAATCTATTTAAAGTCTGACTTAAATTTTGGCCAGATTGTTATAAATAAATAAAATAAGAAATAAAGTAAAGCTGTTAGAAAAAAACTAGCTATAAAAATATTATCAAAAGATCCAAGATTTTTTCTTTTCTCTATTTTTAGGAAATTTAAATCATATTTTGCACCATTTAATTTAAGTAATTTTTCAAGTTGTCTATTTTCATATTTTAATTGATTAAGATTTTTGCTTATAGATAAAACTTTTTCAAAGCTAGAATTTAAATTGTTTCCCAATGAACTACGTTCTTTTCTGTTGTAGTCAATTCCTTCTAAATCAAATATTTTTAAGCCAATTTCTAAAGATTTTATTAAGTTTTTATTATGGATTATCTTTTCTTTAATTTCTGTTTTTATTGCCTCATGGTTATCCAGATTGAAAAGTACATAATTTCTTAATTCTTTCTTCACATATTCTATGTGGATTGTTTTAAAAATAAAATCAAATTTTAATAAGCTAAAATCTTCACATTGAACTGAATGTCTGTGGTTTATGAGTATAGATTTCTTCCTAAGTTTTTCCATTAAAGAATATAATTCACCAGTATAATGTAATACATTGCATGGTGCATGTACTACGAGAATAGCTTTGGTAATGTTTTTATCCTTACTGCTTGAACTTGAGAATACTAAATAAGATATAAAAAAACTTATCAATAAAATAAAAGTATGACTTAATATTTTATTACTAAAGTTTTTTTTAAATAAATTTATCACTTTTTTTTTTGATTATTTTATTACATATTTGTATTGAAACATTATATATTTAAGAGATAAAAGTATATATTTAATGTTTTCTAAAAAATTTAATAACCAAAATATAATTTTTTTTACTTTAATTTATACTTTTTCATTATCATTATTTTTTCTCTCAACAAGTTTCGAAATATTAGCAGTTCATCATGGACCATATTATTATTTTATAGCCGAAAGCCTTTTAAATCAAAATGGACTAGTACCTGCTGTTAAATTATTTCCAACAAAGCTAGATTTGGTAACCCCTCAAATTGGTATTGTGTTTTTTATATATATATCAAAACTTATAAGTGCCAATTTTTGGTACCTTTTTTTTTATTTTTTTCATGCTGTTTGTTGGTTATTCGTTTTTCTAGAAATTAAAAATTTTTCTCAAAAGAATGATCATTTAAATTTAAATAGTTTTTTACTGATTGTTTTATTTTATTTACAACCCTATAATTTAAACCAAGTCGCATCTTTTTCGAATGAGACCATTTACTACCCTATTTTAATTTATTTTTTTTTTTAAAGTTTTTCCTAAAATAAATTACTTAATGAGTTTTAAAAATAAAAAAACTCATATATTATTTATTATTCTATTTGTGTTGTTAGGAACCATATTTAGATTACATCATTTAGTTTTGATAAGTTCGATAATATTATATTTTTTAATATTTGTAAGAGAAAAAAATTATTTTGAAATTTTTGCTATAATCACTTTTAAGATAATATTTCTTACATTATTTTATTATTTTTACCAATTTGATGGAGCAATATTTTTTATAAAAAAAATCTTTAATTATTTTATTGTTGAAAATAGCTATATAGAATTTTACTCCAATACAAATAGCAATGAAGTGGTATTTAATGATAGTATAAATTTTAGTAGTTATTTTTCTATTAAAAGATTGAATATCCTTTTATCTACCTTTAGTTCTCCGGTTCCAGTTATAAAATTTTTTGAATCTCAGTATATTCAATTATTTGTCAATTTTTCTTTTTTAATAATTATTATTATAGCATTACTCAAAGTTAATTTATCATCTCAATTTAAAAAAATTATAATAATCTTTTATTCTTTGTCTTTAATTTTTATTTTTTTGTTGCCAATGAATGAGGGAAGTTATTACTTACCGATTTCCTTTATAAATATATTCATATTATATTGTTTTTTCAAAAAAATTTTTAAAAGTTATTTTGAGCTGATTACATTATCATCTTTAAGTACATCAATTTTAATATTTTCTCTGATTTATTTTGGAAATAGCAAAATAATTAATCTCGAAACGCATAATTTTAAAAAATTAAATAAAGATATGAATGATTTAAAATACAATTCTCAAAAACACAATATTTCTGCATTTTTACCACTTAAAAACCTAAATAATCCTGAGTTATGGGTTTGGAAATTAAAAACAAAAATTTGTAATAAAAATATTATATATTGCATAAATTCTGAATTGGACGAAGTAAATATTTTGTATTTACATCAAAAAACCAGTGAAGAATACATAACTGAAGATCAGCACAATTACCTAGAAAGGATTAATTTTAATGACAAGAAAAATTCAAAATTATTGACAAAAGTTCTGCTAGATCATTTTATCGAAGAAAATATTCCAAAAAATTTTAACAAAGTTAGGATATTGTCACAAAATTCTACAAAAGATTTTAGTTATAAAATATTGATGTTAAAAAAATAAATTAGATCTTTAGGTAATTTTTAATTAATTTGAAATTAAGAATAGTTTCAAATGTAATTCTTTGAGCGAGAAAAACGATTCCTCCAAAACCATATTTTAAAATATTTATTTTAAATATATAATACATTATTAACAATAATATTGGGAGTATTGGTATTAATCTTATTTTATCTTTAAATTTAATTTTATTTTTATTTCTATCTTTTAAAATATAATTTAATTCAAACTCTGCTATTTTAGTTTGACCATCAATCCACCTTTTGTATGATTTTTTGTCCTCGTGTAAAATAAAGTTTTTAAATTTTTTTATTCTTCCATTTATTTTAAGTACTTCTTTATGTCCAACTTCTCTATATTTTGCCTTATTTTTTTTAAATAAGATTATTTTAGAAGGATATAATTTTTCTTTGATTACAGAGTTGAATACACAGTGGTAAATATCAGCATTTGCTCCAATATATTTGCTTTTTAAATTGAAATTTAAGATTTCATTTACCAAATCTTTTGAAATTACATAATCAGCGTCAATTATCATTATCCATTCTGAATTACATAATTTAATACATGAGTTTAATTTTTTTACATAACCATCGAATTTAAGATTTTTTACTTTTACATTATTAAATTTTTTTGCAATTTGTAATGTATTATCTGTGCTAAAACTATCTAAAAGAATTACTTTTCTAAATTTTTTTAATTTTGAAAGTGTTTTGTAAATATTTCGGTCTTCATTATAAGTTGGTATAAATACAGTTAAATTGTTATTAATATTGCTCAGAATTTATATAGTCCTTAATACATTTATTTAGATCAAATTTAAATTTGAATTTTGTTTTAATTTTGGTGTTTGATCCTAGATTAAAATTGTTTTCACCTTTTCTAATAGTCATTTTTCCAAAATTAAGTAAATTTATATTTTTATTTAAATTTTTACAAATTTTTAATAAAAAATTTTTTAAAGTTATTTTATTTGAACTACAAATATTAAATTCCTCAAAAAAAGATTTATTATTATAAACCATGATTTTCTCATACATCTTGCATAAGTCTTTAACGTAAATAAAATCTCTAATTTGATGGCAGCTAGATAAATCAGTATGTAAATTATTTTTTAGGTTTTTTAAAACGACTGATGTCACTTTATTTGGATTATCTAGTTTTCCAAAAACATTAAATATTTTAAGAGAAATTGTGGGTATTTTAAAATAATAGGATAAATATTTTAAATAATTTGTTTGAATTGTCTTTGATAATCCATAAAGAGTCTCTGGTTTTTTTTTGTAATTTTCTCTTATTTTATTTTTATAATTGCCGTACTCTTGGTTCGTACCTGTGTGAATAATTTTTTTTACACCATAAATTTTTGATAATGAGAATATTTTATCTAGACCTTTTAAATTTGTCTCAACAGCTCTACCGAGGTTGAATAATTTGTCATCATTAGCCTTTTTTGTGTATGCATGATGAATAAATATATAGTCAAACTTATGCTTTTTAAAAAGCTTTTCGAGATTTGAAATTCTGTTAAAATTTATGATAAGGTTATTTTTTTTTTTCAACTTTTCTAATCTTAATTTTCTAACACCTCTGTAATGCTTCAATTTTTTTGTGGTTGACCAAAATACCTCATATTTTTTTGACAAATGATTTACTAGGTTAAAACCAATAAAACTTGAACTTCCTGTTACTAAGATTTTCATATTAAATTTTTATTCACTAGAAATTATTTTTGAGGGATTTTCCTCAACATTAATTTTGAAGAAATATTTTTTGCTAAATTTTTTTTTTAACTTTTCAGCGCTTGATTTGTTTGCAATAACTAAATAAAAACCACTCCCACCTGCACCAAGTAATTTAAAACCATACGGATTTGCTTGATTTATTATTTTTTCCAAATTTTTCAGTTTTTTATTAAATATTTTTGCTTCTAATTTTTTTTTATTTTCCCAGCTCAAATTTAAAAGCTTCCCAATTTTTTTTATAGACATATTTTTTTTTGAAAATTCTTTTTTTGCTAAATGAGAAATTTTTTTAATTTCATTGAGTTGTTTATAATTTTTTTTTATTTTTTTTTTTTGATCAATTAAAATTTTAGATGCATTTCTAAAAGAACCTGTCCATAATAGATAACAATGTTTAAAAACTTTTTTTGTGTTTATTTTTGAAATTTTTTTGATCTTTATACCTTTTTTTTTAAGAACATATTCTTTTAAGCCTCCATAAATTCCTGGTAGGTAATCTTGAATACCAATCGGACTTTTAACTTTTTTTATTTCAATATTTTTAACGATTTGTAAATGTTTTCTCTCATTCACCTTTGTACCAGTCATTTCAAAAAAGGCTTTTGTTAAAGATACACAAAAGAGACTAGAGGAGCCCAAGCCCGATCCTGCAGGTATGTCATTCAATATAGTCAAGGAGATTGGTTCTTTAATACCAAAATACTTGAAAGTTTCTCTTGAAATATTATTTGAAATAAATTTTATATTGTTTACTTTTTCTACAACAGAATAATTAATTCGAAACTTTTCATTATACTGATTTCCATGTTTTTTTAATATTATATAAATATATTTGTTAATAGCCGAACTAATAATTAAACTCTCATTTTTGTTAAAATAATTTTCAAAGTCTGTACCACCTCCAAAAAAACTTACCCTAAGTGGACATTTTACTATAATTGTATTTTTCAAAATTTATCCGTGTTTCAGGTCCCAGTCATAAGGGATGTCATTATTGAATGGATCAATTTTTATCATTTCATCAGGATCATGTGGTAAGTTGGCACAATTTGCTAATATTGTTAATTTATCTCCAAATGATTTATATCCATTTGCCAAACCAGGAGGAATTTGAACAAGTTTATAATTATCTTCCCCTAAAAAAATTTCCATTAAATTTCCTTTTGTTTTTGAATTTTCTCTAGGATCATAAATTACTAATTTTGCCCTTCCTGATACTATTGCATTGTTTACTGTCATTCTTTTGTGAATATGCCATGCTTTTATAGTATTGGGCCAACAAGTGGAAAAATAAATTTCACCAAATTTTTCAAAATGACTATCAGTAGATTTCATCATGTGCATTATTTTTCCTCTTTCATCAATTATTTGACGTAAGGGAATAATTTTTACACCATCAATATTAATGTTCTCATTCATATCACTATAACTCTAACATTTTTTTATTATTTTCTAAATCTTTAAGTAACCACTTTACTCTAATAAATTTTTCTACATCTTTTCTTTTCAGATTAATTTTTTTTAATTGTTTATACAACTCATAAGAACCCTCGTTTATATTCATTTTAAATTTAAAATTTTTGAAAGTTTTTTTAAATAAATCAAAATTTACTTTATAGGTTCTATTATCTTCATCCTTAAGGTTTAAAACTTTAATTTTAATTGATGGTATTTTTTTTTTAACTATTTTTGCTAAATCACTAATTTTATGGTTATTATTACCAACATTAAAAGCTTTATTGTTCATTTTATTTAAATCACATTTAAGAAATAATTCAAAATATCTGCAAACATCATGAATATGTGAAACAGGTCTCCACTGTTTACCAGAACTTTTAATAATTATCTCTTTATCTAAATATGCATTTAAAACAAAATTATTAAGAACAGTATCAAATCTCATAAATTGTGATATTCCGTATATAGTACCATTTCTAATAAATACTGGAGCAAAATCTTTGTTTGACAATTTAGCAATTGATTTTTCTGCTGCCACTTTTGACTTTGCGTAGATTGTTTGAGGATCAGTTGGAGTTTTCTCAGTTACTGATTTTTTTGTTTTTGAAACACCATACATGATACAAGATGATGAAAATAAAAATCTCTTTACTTTTGCTTTTTTAGCTTTTTTAGCAAGACTCACTGATGCTTTAAGATTTATTTCTTCTGTCCATTTTCTATTATAATTTCCAATTGGATCGTTGCTAAGAGCCGCTAGATGAACAACTGCGTCAAAATTTTTTAAGTCAGCGACTTTAATTTTTCTTATATCTTTTTCAATATCAATATATTTTGTTTTTTTTTTTAATTTATTAAAATTTGCTAACTTACATTTTTTAAAGAAACCATTGTCTATTCCTACAACTTTATAATTTTTAGAGACTAGATAATCGCATAGAGCAGAACCTATAAAACCTTTACTCCCTGTAATTAAAATTTTCATAATAATTTGAATATGATTAGTAGTTATAAGTCTTGTTATTTATAGATAAAAAATTATAAATCAACCCTAATTAGGTTAACCTTAATATATTATATTATTGAATTATGTTTTCGGATTTATTAAGTCATAATAAAAAAACAATACTTAGTTTTTTTTTATTATTGATTTGTTTATATCCTATTTCGACTTTAGTTGGACCTTTCTTTGAAAACTTGAATGTCATTTTTCTGGGTTTGGTTTCAATTTACTACCTTGTTAAAAATAAAGATCTTATTAAGGCAAATAATTTACCCTTAATTCTTTTTTTTTTAATAATTTTCTTTAATTCTTTAAATTCTGAAAGTAGTGATAATATTATAAAATCTTTAAAATATATATTTTATTTATCCATATTACTTTTTTGTTGTACAGTTAAATTTGAAAAAAGTATTTTTCAATTATTTCAAAAAGTTTTTATTTTCATTGTTATTACCTTATTCATTTTAATTATTGATATGATAATTCAAAAAATATTTGGATATAATTTATTAGGATATAAATCTTTAGCTTGTTATTACGACTCGATAAAAATAACCAACTGCAGAGCCTCTGGTTTTTTTGGAGATGAATATGTAGCCGGTTCATTTATTTCAAGAATTCTTGTTATAGTATCAATTTATTACCTCTTAATTGAAAAAAGATTTACAATTCTAATACCTTTTTTAATTTTTAGTTTTATCGCAATTTATTTTTCCGGAGAGAGAATGGCTTTGGGTTTTTCTTTGCAAATTTTGTTAATAATTATAATTTATCTGCTTATATTAGAAAAAAAAAAATTAAATCCCATAAAATGGATAATGATTTTTTTTATAATTACTATAACCTTTTTATTAACACTTAGTCAAAATACATCAATTCGATTTTCGAAAGGTATAAAACTTTTGTATAATAAAGATTATTTTAAAATAAACATTTCTACGAATCAATTAATTGATATTGAGGATTTTAAGTTTAAGGAAAAGTACCAGGAAAAAGAGTTTGAATTAATACCTAATGAGATTTATGGATATTACCTAAATGATGGAAAAATTAAAGAATTTACACCAAGAAATATAAATAATTTAAATTATGTGCCAACTTTTTTAAGTAAAACTAAATTTAGAATTAATAATGAAACTATGGATAAGAAAAATTCTGTTTTTCAAATTATATCAACTCAAAAAGTTCACCAACATTTTTTTAATAGCACGGGATGGTCAGCACATTTTATTGCAGCGTTAAAAATTTTCGAAAAAAATTATTTTTTAGGAACAGGTTTAAAATCATTTCATAAAGAGTGCTCTCAGCTTGATACGATTAACCACATATATGACAAGCACAAATGTTCAATTCATCCTCATAACTACCATCTGGAAATACTTCAATCATCAGGTGTATTAGGATATATAAGCTTTTTAATTCTGATATATTGTCTATTTATGATTATAATAAAAAATAAAAATATAAGTCTTATAGATAAATTTTTAATTATAGCCATATTATTTGTAATTTATCATCCGATAACAACTTCTGGTTCAATATTTTCTTCAGCTTTTTCGAATAAACTCTGGTTTATATCATCAATCACAATTCTTTTATCAAGATTAAAGGCTTATAAAAATGAATTTAATTTCTGAAGTTCTAATAAAAAATTTTTCAATAATTTTGTCTTTTTGTTTAATTTATTTTTTAATTTTCAATGCATCTGCTTCATTTATTGGTAATCGAATGAAAATTATTAAAAAAAAAAAATTTTTATCTAACAAACAAGTGTATTTGCTTGGTGGACATTATTTATTCTTACCAATTTTTTTAATAATTTTATTATCAAATAATCTATTTATTGAGGGTTTTGAAGAAAATTTTATTTTGACTTTCTGTATAGTTTTAATTTTTATTTTTGGAATAATTGATGATAATTACGATCTAAAACCTTCAGTTAAAACACTTATATCTTTTACAATATTTATTTTATATTTTTCTTTCAAAGAAAACATGACAATTAGTTATATAAATCTATATTTTATAAATTATAAACTATTACCTATAGGATCATTACTATTTACTGTTCTTTGTTTATATATTTTACAAAATAGTATTAATTTCTCAGATGGTATTAATGGAGTAGCAATAGTCATTATAATAAGTATTAATTTAATATTATTGTTTTACAATCAAGATTATAATTATTTCTTTAATTTAATTTTTTTTTTAAATCTATTATTTTTTGCTCTAATTTTAAATTTAAATGATAAGTTTTTTTTAGGTGATGCGGGTGTTAATATTTTATCTTTTTTAACTGCAATAAATATTATATTTGTTTTTAAACAAGATAATTCATTATTAACTCAAGAAAAAATATTTTTATTATTATTACTCCCTGGAATAGATCTAATTCGATTAGTATTTGAAAGAACTTATAATAAGATTAGTCCAACAAAAAAAGATGTAAATCACTTTCATCATTTACTGTATAAAAAATTTGGTCAAATTAAAACTTTATTAATTTATCCAATTTTAATTTTTGGTACTTTTGTATTAACCGAAGTTTTAAAAATAAAGGTGTTTATAGTGATTATATTATTAATATTAACTTATATTTTAATTTATAAAAAAATAAAAAAAATATGAAGATTTGTGCCGTCATACCTTGCTATAAAGTAAATAATAAAATTATTTCGGAATTAAAAAAAAATTATAAATTGTTTGATTTATTTATTGTAGTAGACGATTGTTGTCCAAACAAAATAGGCAGTGAAATTAAAAAAAAATTTAAACGAAAAAATAAAGTTAAAGTTATTTTTAACAATAAGAATTTAGGTGTAGGCGGTTCTGTCAAAAAGGGAATTTATTACGCAATTAAAAAAAATATTGATATAATTGTAAAAATTGATGGTGATTGCCAAATGAGGTTTGATGATGTTAAAAAGATAAAACAATATTTTAATAATTTTACCTTTATAAAAGGTAATAGATTTTTAAATATAAAAAAAGTTTTAAAGATGCCCTATCATAGAAATTTAGGTAACAGAATAATATCAATTATATTCAAAATTCTCAGTAACAGATGGGATATAGAGGATCCTTTAAATGGATATATTGCATTCAATAGAAAATTAATTAAAAAAATAAACTTTGATAAAATAGCTAATGATTACTTTTTTGAAACAAATTTATTATTTCAGCTATCAGAAAAAAAAATTCCAATTAAGCATTTTTCAAATCATGTAATTTACAGAGATGATATCTTAAGTAGCTTTAATCCACTGTCTGAATTATTCAATTTTTCAAAAAAAATGTTTCAATATTATTTTAAACGTTTAAGCAGAATTTATTTAAATGTTTCAAATTTAAACTTTAATACCTTTCTTTTAATGTTTATTTTATTTATTTTTACTAAATTTGGTTATGAAATTATATTAAATCTTATGGGCTTTAAAATAATTATAGATTATAAAAGTTTAAAAATTGGAATATTTCTTTTACCAATATTTTACTTAATAGATTTTTTCAAAATGAAGATTAACAATAATAAATAGTTTCAAAGTAATGATAATTCTTGGATTAAATTATGGACACGATAGTGGTGTAACAATAATTAAAAATAGTAAAATTTTATTCGCTGTTAATGAGGAAAGATTAAGTAGAAAAAAACTACACATTGGATTTCCATATAAATCAGTGTTTGAAGGTTTAAAAAAAACAAATATTAAAATTAATCAAATTAATTTAATTTACATTGAAGGAAAATCATTTTCACCTATGAGTGAAAATGATTTATTAAAAAATAATTGGAAAAAATTTTTTTCGAACATTTTTGGTTTAGATAGTTTTTTTTTAGGAACAAAAATTGGTATTAAAATAGCAAGTTATGTCCTTTTTTTTAGTACTTTTTTTAAAAAAAAAAAAATCAAATATTTTTTTACACAAAAAGGTTTCAAAGGTGAATTTAAATTTATAGATCATCATCTCGCACATGCTAGTTCGGCTTATTATATCCAGCCAAACGATGAGGGATTATGTATAACAATGGATGCCAGTGGTGAAGGGTATTGTTCAAGGGTTTACAAATGTAAAAATAACAAAATGAAACTTTTACATTCCATAGAATGCTATAAATCTCCTGGTTATTATTACGCTTATATTACTAAATTATTAGGATTCAGACCTTTGAGACATGAGGGAAAAATTCTTGGTTTAGCAGCCCATGGAAATGGTGAAAAAGTAAGAAATATTTTAAGAAGATTTATTTATTTTGATAAAAAAAAAATAACTTTCATAAATTTAGGTGGTCATCATGATACTTTGTATAATAGATTAAAAAAAAATTTAAATTCTTTCAAAAAAAAAGATATTGCCGCCGGTATTCAAATTCATTTAGAAGATTTAGTAATGAATTATATATCACATATAATAAAAAAATTTTACGACAATAAACCAACAAACCTTTTTCTATCAGGGGGAGTGTTTGCAAATGTTAAACTTAACCAATTATTGGCAAAATATAAATACACTAAAGATATTTTTGTAACTCCAAATATGGGTGATGGTGGATTAAATTTGGGATGTGCTCTAATTGCCAACAAAAAAAAAATTGACCTAAAGCATGTTTACACTGGAAAAATTAAATTTGACTATACTTGTACTGAAAATTATAAAAAAAGAATTAAAGTATTGAAACCAAAAAATAAATTTAATTTTATATCAGAGCAATTATCAAAGAAAAAAATTATAGCTGTATGTAATGGAAATATGGAATTTGGTCCTAGAGCTTTGGGTAATAGATCAATAATATGCTCAGCTAAAAACAAAAAGATTAATAATTTCCTTAACAAAAAGCTTAAAAGAACTGAATTCATGCCATTTGCACCAATAGTTTTAGCTGAAGATTTCGATAAATATTTTTACAAAAATAAAAAAATTAACACTTACAAATTTATGACATTTACTTGTAAGGTCAAAAAAATCTGTAAAAAAGAAGCGCCTGCTGTAGTGCATGTTGATAATACTGCAAGACCGCAAGTAGTAGATAAAAAATCAAATTTGTTTTTATATAAAATACTTAAGTCATACAAAAAAAAAACTGGATGTGGAATACTAATAAATACCTCCCTCAATATTCATGAAGAGCCAATTGTTTTTACATTTGAAGATGCAATTAAAAGTGTACTATATTCTTCATTAGACTATTTAATTAATGATAAAATTATAATTAAAAATAAATTAAAAAAATAAGTTTAAATTACTATTTGCCAAAATAGTCAGCGAGATATACAAGAATTATGTGGTGAGCCATTTCAATATGGTTATAGTTTTTGCTATCTACCCAAAAATTGACATTTCCAATTTTTTTAAGTTTATTTGATTTTGAAAATCCAGTTAAGGTTACAACTTTAACTTTCTTTTTTTTGCAATATTTTGCAGCTATCAAATGATTTTTAGAATTGCCGCTACTACTAATGAAAATAACTAAATCATTTTGGTTTAAATGAAATTCTAAACTTTTTTTCATCCAATTTTCATAACCATAATCATTACTGTAACAAGTAATTAAATTACTTTCATTAAATGTTATTGCTTTAATGTTAGCAACTTTACACATGTCAATAGCAACATGGTTTGCTATAGAGCTACTACCGCCATTCCCAAATAAAATAATTTTAGATTTTTTTTTTTTAACATTCTTAATTAAATTAATTGTTTTATTTAAGTCATCGTAAATAAAACTTTTTGAAAGGTTATTTATTTTGTCACAATAATTTTGAAATGCTCGAGAAATATTTTTTTTAGATTTCATTTACGTGTTTGTATATTATTTTAGATTTGTATGCACATAATTTATCAATATCGTTATTACCTAAATACTCACAATTTTTTTTAGATAGTTTAAAATAATTTATACCTTTTTTAATCATTCCTATTCCAGGTTTTCTATAATTACAATTTTTCTTAAATTTTCCAAAACCCTCTTCATGGTGAGGACAAAAATAAATTTTATTAATTGTGACGTTATTTTTAAGCAAAAAATTTTTCAATTTGTCCATATATTTTTCAAAATCAGATAATAAAAATTTTTTTTTTGCGATGCCAGCCTGATTAGTCACTATAATAATAATATTGTTATTTAATGAATATTTTTTCATATAGCTTAATGTTGTTTTGAAAATTTGTTTTGAATTGAATTTATGCGTGTAGCCACTATCTTTATTTATTGTTCCATCTCTATCAATAAACAATGCTCTTTGTTTTTCTGAAATGGTTTTAAATGTCTTTTTTTTAGTTTTATTTTTTGATAAATCGATGCAAAAAATTTTAAACTTATTTTTTTTTCCAAATATTACATTTGATTTAAAAAGTTTCTTTATTTTATCTTTTTCTACTTTTTTTTTTAGATAAACAGCAACTACATTATTCTTATAATAAATTCTCAAAAAATTTTTTTTTTTAACAAAATTTTTGATAATGTTAAAATTGCATTCAATATAATATCTGTCGTCAATTAATATCTGCTCTGCTGACACATTACTATTGTAGTATATTTTATTAATATTTTGTTTAGCAAGATTTTTAGAAAAATTTAATTTTAAAAATTTATTATAAAATTTTTTTTTACCTAAGCTAACAATATTTATCTTTGTATTATAATTTATTTTATGTTCGTGTTTCATAGAAAATATTGAATATATTTTATATTTAAATTTAATTAAATGAATTTATTGGCAAATATTTTTAATTAAATAATTTAAATTAATATATTGTTTATTAGAAATAGTAGTTTATATGAGTTTATTATGAAATATAAATATTTAGTTTGTGGAGCAGGAGGATTTATAGGTGGACATCTTGTAAGTCGTTTACTTAGTCAAGGTCATGAAGTCGTTTGTGCAGATATTAAGCCAAAAGAGCTTTGGTTTCAATTGTTCGAAAAAAATAAAAACTTTTCACTTGATTTAAAAGAATTTGAAAATTGTTTGAAGGTTACAGAGGGAGTGGACTATATTTATAATATGGCTTGTAATATGGGTGGCATGGGTTTTATAGAAAATAACAAGGCTGAATGCATGTTATCAGTTTTAATAAATACAAATCTATTAAGAGCATGCTTACAAAATAAAATTAAAAGATATTTTTTTTCTTCAAGTGCGTGTGTCTATAATGGACAAAAACAAGTTAAAACATTTATCCCAGGTTTAAAAGAAATTGATGCATATCCAGCTGAACCCGAGGATGGATATGGTTGGGAGAAATTATTTAGTGAAAGAATGTGTAGACACTTCAGCGAGGATTTTGGTATAGACACAAGAGTTGTAAGATATCATAATGTTTATGGTCCAGTTGGAACATATGATGGTGGAAGAGAAAAAGCCCCAGCAGCTCTATGTAGAAAAGTAATAAGTGCAAAATTGAGTAAAAAAGATTCTATTGAAGTATGGGGTGACGGTGAGCAAACTAGAAGTTTTTTATATATAACCGATTGTTTAGAAGGTACAGAAAAAGTCTTTAACTCTGAAAGCCAGAATATTTATAATGTTGGAAGCTCTGAGCAAGTATCGATTAATCAAATGATAGATTTAATAGAAGATATTGCAGATATAAATTTAGAGAGAAAATATTTATTAGATAAACCAAAAGGTGTAAGAGGAAGATCAAGTGATAATACAAAAATATTAAATGAAATTAAATGGAAACCTTCAGTAGGTTTAAAAAGTGGATTAAAGCTTACATACGAATGGATATATAAACAAATGACAGAAGGTTCAAATACTCAAAAATTCTCTAAAAAATACTGATTTAATTGACTTTACATAAAAATACAATTGTGTATATATCCCTTGCCTGGTAATTATTGCAAAGGTGTAACACCCGATCCCATTCCGAACTCGGAAGTTAAGCCCTTTAGCGCCAATGGTACTTTGTCTTAAGAC
>MDTD01026546.1_pt1 | contig 41205 bp, 50 predicted proteins | sample 811221 | NCBI WGS metagenome assembly MDTD01 (sample SAMN05326646, study PRJNA326480) | marine metagenome | isolation source: seawater | place: Pacific Ocean: South West | collected 2011
GCAAGAATATTTAGTGTATCTACTTCTGAGATTGCTAATGTTATCGATGTTGTAGGTATGCCTGCTAAATATAAAAAAGAATTAATGACTGCATTGGGGAACAGACGAACTGCTTTAGCAGAAAAATTTGCTAGAGTAGAACAAACCACAACTACTAAAAAAGGTTTTATAGCATCTAATAGTTTTGCTGCTGCACAAAAAGCGCTAGATAAAATGGCAGAGCAAGGTGATGTAAAACTTACTGCTGCACAAAAAGCTATTATTAAAGATTATACACAATCTAGTTATGGCTGGATTAATTCATATTTACGTGGTCAAGCAACTGATGCAAACATAATAAATTATTCTAAGTATGTACCTACAGAACAAAAAACAAAAGCAGGTTATACTAATCAAGCTGATAATGTAGCACAAGCAAAACAAGCTATTGATTCTCATTTAAAAGATTTATCAGATGCTATTAATAAAACAAAACTTACTAAGCAAATGCGAGTATATCGTGGCGGCGTGCCAAAAGATGTTTTCAATGGTATTAAGGGACTTAACTTAGTTGATGGTTCTGATATACACACAGCTAATGCAATGATCGGTGGTGAAGTACAATTAGATGGTTTTACTTCAACTAGTCTATACAGAAACAAAGCATTTAATTTTGGTAGTTATCCTACAGAAACAAGAGTTAGAATAAATCTACCTAAAGGTATGCCAGTACTTTACGCTGGTAAGGGTAAACATTTTTCATTTGGCACAGCAGAGTCAGAAATAATATTACCTCATGGCTTGACTTACGTTGTTAAGAAAGCTACTAAGTCACCTCAAAAAGGTGTTATTATAGAACTTGATGCATTGCTACCTGGAGAAAAACTAGTTAAAAAAATTAATGCTACAGAGCAAATCAAGATAGCAGAGAAGTATAAGGTACAACCATCTAACGCTGTCAATGATGTAGACATGGCCGATCCTGACTTACAATTAGGTGATCAACAAAATATAAAAGCAGAGTTAACACCTAATAAACCTAAAGAACAAGCAGCAGCTGACGGAGAGCTAGAAGAAATAGCAGAGCTAATCAAGGCTGAGTTTGCTAATGCAGATCCTAAGTATATAAAAAGTCTAACAAAAGAAATAGAGGATTTTAATGCTAAAGCAGATCAAGATATTGCAGATGCTAAAGACTTATATGAAGCAACTAAAGCTGCGGCTGTTTGTGTGAGAGGTGCATCATGAGTATTAAAAAATGTATTGGTGTTATTAAGAATGCAGCAGCAGAAGGAAAGATTGATGATACTGCAGCTATGGATATACTGGAAGAGATCAATGATTTTATTGATGCTGCCGGTAGTAAAAATATAGATAACTTAGATGCTAAACTACAAGAGCATATACAAGCTAAATTAAATGATGAGATCTTAGCTGCTACTATAGAAAAAAGAAACAGAGCTCTTTCTGCTATGGCAGAGGTAAGAGCTATGAGGTTTATCGATAGCTTTGATAATCCATTTGAAGGTATCAAAGCACTACTAGCTGGCTCTATTAATGCTAATTATAAAAGTAAATTAAGTATTGATGTATCTGCTAAATCACTAGGTAACAAGTATATTGGTAGAATTATTAATAAGCTAGAACAAAACCCAGGTGATCTACAATTATATAATAGCGGTAAGATTGACGTAGACATCGCAAAAGAAATGTGGGAAATAAAACCTGACGGTAATCCTGGTATAACTAAAAATGCAGCAGCTCGTCGTATTGCTAATATTCTACATGAATCACAAATGATTGCTGTTAAGAATGCTAATAAGGCAGGATCATTTATCAGGCCACGTGCTGGTTATATAATGAGACAATCCCATAATATTCAGACAATAAGAAAAGCTGGTATGGACGAGTGGGTAGGTTTTATTAAAGATAAACTTGATGAATCAACATTTAAAGGTGAAGATCCTAAAAAATTCTTAGAGTCTGCTTACAAGGCCCTAGCCTCTGGGATCCATAGAAAATTTCAAGGTGGCGAAACTAATCACTTAAATGGATTTAAAGGACCAAAAAATCTTGGCAGACGTATGAGTCAAGAAAGAGTATTACATTTTAAATCTGCAGAAGATTTTATGGAATACAATGGAACGTTTGGTACTGGCGATATACGTGAAGGTGTTGTACAAGGTCTGCAGCACTTAGCTAGAGGTACTGCTTTGATGAAAGGTCTTGGCCCTAATCCTGAGGCTATGATCACTAAACTTAAAAAAATGTATGCAGACAAAGCACAGAAAAAAGGTGACTTTAAAATTACAGATGATTTTAAAAGTAGAACTATCGATAATATTATGGCAGAGCTTGATGGCACAACACAAATACCTGCTAGAGTTACGGTTGCCAGGGTAGGAGCTATTGCTCGTGCTATTGCCAACGTGTCAAAACTAGGCGGTGCTACTATATCCTCTGTAACTGATATTGCAAACCAAGCAGCTGAATTAAGGTATCAAGGTAAACCTCTCTTTGCTGCATATACAAATGCCTTTGCTAATTTATTTCGCGGCCGAGGAAATGCAGAACAAAGACAGATTGCAAGAGCATTAGGAATAGGCTTTGATGGTATTACCGGTGACCTATTATCCAGGTTCCATGCTAACGACCATATACCTGGTAGGTTTGCTAAGATGCAACAAAAGTTTTTTAAACTTAATTTAATGTCATGGTGGAACGATTCACACCGTACGGGTATGGCATTGATTATGGCTAATGGACTAGGTGTAGCAAGAAATAAATCATTTAATCAACTAGGTGATAGACTAAAAAATGTTTTTAAACAATATGGGATAGATGAAATTGATTGGGACTTTTATAGACAACATGGAAACAGGAAAGCAAATGGTAATGATTATATTACCACTGATTTCATTGATGAAGTAGATGATGCTGCTGTTAAAGAGTATCTAACTAGACGAGGAAAAGTAAAGCAAGGACCAAGAGCTATATCTGATGCTAAAGATGAACTAATGCAAAAATTAGATTCATTCTACATGGATAGAGCTGATCATGGTATACCAATGCCTGGTGCTGCAGAACGTGCTATCATGAACCAAGGTACGGTTGCTGGTACATTCTGGGGTGAGATAGCTAGAATGATGATGCAGTTTAAATCATTTCCAATAACAATGATTAGACGTGGTCTTGGTAGAGAAATATACGGACAGGCAAATGGCAAGGCCGATATAATGGGACTAGCCCAACTTATGGTTGCTACCACCGTTATGGGTTACGGCGCTATGTACGCTAAAGATGTATTAAAAGGCAGAACACCAAGAACTATAGAAGATTGGTCTAGCCCTGGTGATATAGCTAAAATACTATCTGCTGCTATGGTACAAGGTGGAGGTCTAGGTATTTATGGAGATTTCTTCTTTGGCGAGGGTAGTAGAATCGGCGGCGGTTTCTTATCTACCTTGGCAGGTCCTACACTAGGTCAGATAAATGATTTACAATATATTATATCGACTATTAGAAAAGGCGAAAATCCAACAGCAGACCTGTTAGATCTAGCAAAAAACAACACCCCGTTCATAAACTTGTTCTACACTAGAATGGCGCTCGATTACTTGTTTTTGTACCAGTTGCAGGAAAGTGTAAGTCCGGGGTATCTTTTACGGACAGAACAGCGTATAATGAGGGAAAATAATCAACGATTCTTGATACCTCCATCGTCGAAGATACCATACGGTGGTGGCAATAGATTGTTTGAAGGAGTAAGAGACTAATATGACAATAGCAACCGAAGTAAAAAGAGTTGTACAGGTCGGTACTGGCAGTACACCTAATTTTACATTTAATGCACCGGTCGATTCCGTCGATGCATTAGAAGTATTTACACTAGTACTTGCTACTGGCGTACAAACAAAACAAACACGAGGCGGTAGCGGTACTTACGACTACACGGTTTCTATTAATTCGGCTACAAAATTTGCTACCATAACTTTAAATAATAATTTACCCACAACTCATAGAATAGTTATACTAAGAGATGTTGCTATCACACAACAGGTTGACTACGTTGAGGGTGACCCATTTCCCGCTGAAACCCATGAGGGTGCATTAGATAAACTAACTACAATTGCTACAATGTTAAGTGAGCAAGTTGATAGATCTCTAAAAGTTGTAGAGTCTTCAGCTACCACTGGCTTAACAATGACTGAGTTAGTTGCTAACAAAGCCCTTGTAGTTAATTCAGCTGGAACAGGCGTTGAAATGGGGCCAACAACGACTGAAATAAGTGCCGCAGCAACAGCAGCTACTAACGCCGCTGCAAGTGAAAGTGCTGCCGCAGCATCAGCGACATCTGCCGCTACAAGCGCCTCGACTGCACAGACAGCACAACAAGCGATTAATCTTCCTACGCTTAGTAGTACTTATGTGGGGTTTTATATACGTGTTAATTCTTCTGCAACGGGCTATGAGTTTATATCCCCGCCACAAGATAATGCGACATTTTATGGTTTCAAATTTAACGGAAGCACGTTACAATACGACAAGAGCGTAATCGGACAAAGTGGTTCATACACGTTAAGCGACTATCGAGACTATGATTTCGGCGCAGCTGGATTAGCATTCTCTATTAACGCTTCGGGACACTTGGTGGCGACGTTCCCATAGGAAAGGTAAAGTAATATGGCGACTTTAGACATAGGAAAAATAAAGTTTACGTGGAGAGGTACTTTTGCAACCGGTAATACCTACGAAGCTGATGACGTTGTATTTCACAATGGTGATTCATGGGTCTACGTAAACGCTACATCAAAAACCGGTACTGCTGCCGGTGCTCCATCGAGTAGTAATTCTACTCATTGGGACTTAATGGCTCAGGGTACAGCAAATACTCTGACTACAGCAGGTGATTTATTAACGCATGACGGTAGTACGGTTGCAAGATTAGCTATCGGTAATACAGGGCAAGTGCTTAAAGCAACTAGCGCCACGACTCTTGGTTGGGGTACAGCAGACGGTTGGCAGAGTATGGATGTATGCGAGTCCAACGTGCCGCTCTATGCTAACACAACAAACTCTACAATACCAGGAACAGATGGTAAACGACCTTGGCTAGCACAATATGCTGGTAAGTCGGGTGCAAGTGCAGACTGGATTCCAATAGATCCATTCTTTAATCCTGAGTGTGGACCAGTTAAACGTGACCGTGAACGTATGCACAATAGCTATACTAAAATGGTCTGGTTAAATAGTAACTTTGAGTTGATGACTAAAGGTTATTCTCACTATGGTATAGGTGCTATAGGCTCAGGCGCTTACAATGAATCAGTAGAACATTGTATGCCGATTAGTACAGAGTTTGGTGGTCTAAAAGATGGCGAGTATTTTGTAAGGCATTATTATAATACGCATAGTATGGTCGTGCTTACAAACAAGGGTAATGTGTTTGTGCAAGGTGAAAACGGTTCTGGCCAGCTAGGACTAGGTGATACGGTCGATAGATACCAACTTGTTAAAAACCCTTATCTAGGACCTGATGCAACTAACAATAGTATTACTTGTGAGGTTGCTGCAGTTGCTACAAACGACGCGGGTGGTTATCAAGGTATGGGTAACACTCACTACTTCTTTATAACACACGACGGACGAGTGTTTGTTTGTGGTTGGGGTGGTAGTGGTTCTCATGGACTAGGTAATACGACTAATACTAACGTGCCAACAAGGATCACTGGTTTATCAAATATTGTTTCAATCTCAGCTGGTTATAGTGATACATATTTCTTAGACTCTTCTGGTAATGCTTATCACACAGGGTCTAATACAAATAGTATCTCGTCTCTTGGTTCTTCTAGAACATCTCCTGCTCAAATGACTGCAGTTAGTAATGCCGCACAGATTATGTGTTGTAATACATATTACTACAACGGCGGTGTTGCTGCTAATGGTTATTATATTAATACATCAGGTGATCTATACGCGATTGGTAACAACGGCTCAGGTCAATGTGCTACTGGTAATACCACAACACAAACCGCTTGGGTACAGGTTGGCGGTTCAGAAAACTTTGCAGCTGTACACTCTGCAGGTAATTCTTCAACATTAAGTTTATGTGCTTTCCTAGGTAATCCATCAGGACAAGATGGACCAGGTGATGCATACACTTATACGGTTGCAGCAAACACTGGACTTCAAATAGCTATTTGGGGTTACAATGGTAACGGACAACATTTAGTTGGTAATACTACTGCTAACCAAAGTGTGAGAGATCCACAGACAACTACATTTGGTACTAACTATCTTAAAAATGTTACTTCATCTGCTGACGGTTCGATTAATACAACTAATCTAACCTTCCCTAAGAATAATATTAAATCGATATTTCCAATACGAAGTAGTGGTTATAACAACCCTGGCTGGATATTCTTAGACACGCAGTATAGAACTTGGCACGGTGGTTATTTTCACAATGCTTATTACTATCAAGCTAATACAAGTAGTTATAACTTCACCAATGCTTTTCTATACCCTGCTCCTTGGAATCATTCACTGGCTAGTGGTTCTCATTACGCAGGAACAACAGATATTTACGTTGAAGAGATTATGTCTGTTGGTCACTACTATAGTAGTTACTGGACTTGGTATGCTAGAATGTCTGATAATAGCATCTGGATGATTGGTAACAACTATTACTACCAGCATGGTACTAATAACAATACTCACTTCAGGCACTGGCATAAAATGCAACCATAAGGAGGAACAATGGCATATATTGATGACATAAAATTGTACAAGACTGACCTAGAACTAAGTGAGGTTTTACACCCTGCTCAGCTGCCATCACAAGGAGCTGATGGGGAAAACACAGAAGGTAGACCTCCAGTAGTATGGCATCCATTAGATGATGGCTTGTTTGTTACTTTCTGGAAAGACTACGCTGACACGTACAATGCAGTGAACGAGAATAAGTTTACACCAGCTACATCAACTGGCGCTAAAAAAGTTGAAGCAGCCTGGAAACCTATACTTGATCAAAACATTTCACGTGATGTTACTTCTAAATATACGCAAGCAGATCTTGCAGCACCGGACGATGCGACTAAGACAGCTATAGCTAAAATTAAAACAGATGAAACAGCTAAGCTATCTTGGATGTGGAAAGTGTAGGGTTATGGTCTTGGATCCAATGATCATTTGGACAGCTGTATTAACCTTGGTTATTGGACCCCTTGCCTGGGCATTTAAGTACTTGGTGACTGAAGTAAAAAACCTACAGCTACTTCTTAGAGAAACTAGGGAGACGTATGTTAGCAAGACAGACTTGCAAAGTGACTTAACTCAATTGGATCGAAAGATAGATCGAATCGAAGACCTCTTAATAAAGGTCGTCGGTAACCTTAAAATAGAATGATGAATGTTAGCAGAAATCGCAGCAGCAAATGCGGCGTTTGCCGTGATAAAAAAAGCAGTGGAGAATGGTCGTGAACTTGTCACTTGTGGAAAAGCAATTGGTCAATTCGTTACTGCTCAAGACGATCTGCGCAAACTTAAGGACAAGAAAAAGAATAGTATCTGGTCTGCTTTCAGTGGTAAGGAAGAGCATGACCTTGAAGAATTTATGGCTCTGGAGGAGTTAAAACAAAAGGAAGAAGAATTAAAACAAATGATGATCTACCTAGGAAGACCAGGATTACATAGTGATTATGTTAAGTTTTGTGTTGAGGCTAGGAAGAGAAGAGCTGAGGAAGCAGCAGCTAAACAGAGAGCAAGAGATAATTTTGTAGAGACTTGTCAACAAGTTATACTTTGGTTTTTAATTATCTCAGCAATAACAGGAGCATTTGTATTATTTATATTGTATGCTCAGAAGAAAGGATGGTTGTGAAAATAGATTTAAAAGTTATATTAGGGTTTATAGCAACCTCGTTGTTTGGAATATTAACCTGGGCTCTTATAACTTTAGTCGACATCAAAGCAACTCTGGCCGGTGCCGAAGCAGAGTTGTTTCATATTAACAAACAAATAGGAAGGATCTACGGAACCTTTCAACAAAAATAGGAGGTGCTATGTTAACAGCATTAATCGGTCCAGTAACAAGTTTGCTCGATAAGTTTATCGAGGATAAAGATCAGAAAGCAAAGCTAGCTCATGAGCTAAGTACTATGGCTGAGAAGCATGCTCAAGAACTAGCTAAAGGACAATTAGAAATAAACAAAGCAGAGGCAGGACATAAGTCTATCTTTGTTGCAGGTTGGCGACCATTTATAGGTTGGACTTGTGGTGTAGCATTAGCTTGGCACTTTGTTATAGCGCCATTCATAATGTTCTTTTCTGCTTACTTTGGTCTAAACATGCCTGCACTACCTGACTTCGATATGGGTAGTTTACTAACGGTTCTAATGGGTATGTTAGGTCTAGGTGGTTTACGTACATTCGAGAAATATAAGGGAATAACTAAATAATGTTTAAACTAAGCTCAACGTCATCGGCAAGACTGATAGGTGTAAATGAGGAATTAGTTAACGTGGTAGAAAAAGCTATCAAGATAACTAATATAGATTTTGGTGTGACTTGTGGTATGAGGACACGTGAAGAACAACAAGCACTAGTAGATAGTGGTGCATCTCAGACCATGAACAGCAAGCATCTTGAAGGTAATGCTGTTGACGTAGTAGCTTACGTAGGATCTAGAATAACCTGGGAATTAAATGTGTATGATGATATAGCAGATGCTTTTAAGTCTGCTGCACAAGACCTAGGTGTTGGTATACGTTGGGGAGCTGCTTGGCAAATACCTGACATACGTGACTGGGATCAATCAATGGAAGCAGCAATGAATGCTTATGTTGATCTAAGACGAGGACAAGGTAAGAGACCATTTATCGATGCACCTCACTTTGAACTAGCTTAACCAAGCACGCCAGTCATCACCCATAATTTGTTGAGCAATATTCTTCTTAGACTTTAATGCTTTAATAATCTTCTCGTCAACCGTACCTTTACATCTTAAATCAATATATAATACATTCTTATCTTGACCTATTCTGTGTGCTCTATCTTCTGACTGGAGTCTATGTTCTAAGTTATAACTATTAGAATAGTACACCACTGCACTAGCAGCAGTAAGTGTAATACCCATAGAACCCGTCTGAGGATTTCCAACGAAGAATCTGGTATCAGGATCTTTTTGAAATCTTTCAATAGCTTCATTACGTTCATCTACACTAACAGCACCATAGTATTGCACAATACTTTCATCGCCATACTCCTTTCGTATTGCTTTGGTTATGGCCATTATATCTTGAATATATGTAGCCCAAATAATTACTTTGTCTGGACCTTCTTCTAATACCTGTAATAACTCTGCTATTCTATTATTAGGTACCTCTACTATTTCATCGTCGTCTGATGTATAATGACCACAAGTAACTTGATGCAGCCTTAACAATGCTGTCAAAGCGTTATCAACACTAAGTACCTTACCATCTAAGAAAGCAATAGCATTATCTGAAATAGACTTATACACTTTCTTTTGCTCTGGTGTAAGCTCTATATCTCTATATACATAGGTTTTAGGTGGTAGATCTAAACAATCTTCTTTCTTAATTCTATAACAGAATGATTTAATTTGATTAGATAACTCATCTAGTCTCTGGAACCCTACAACTTTCTTAAATGTACGAGTACCAGCTTTCATATCAATCATAATACTATATCTGTTTCTAAAACTATAGTAGCTGCTAAAACCTAAACAGACAGGATTTAAGAATTGAAACTGAGTATATAAGTCTAGTGGACTACGAGTCACTGGCTCACCAGTAAGTATACGTCTATACTTTGCTTGTATACCTATGCGTATAATACTTTTAGTCCTGCTAGCTTTAGGTGATTTAATAGTAGTGGATTCATCTACAATCATCATGCACTTACCAGCACATCTCATAAATGATTCAGCAAACTTTACTCCCTTACTAGTACTAAATGCTTCAACATTCATTACAAAGATACGTAAGTCGTGTGTTGGTGTTAAAATGTTTTGTATAGCTTTCTCTTGATCTTTCTTAGGTGATGAATACCAAGCAGCTTGCTGTGTTACTATGTGGTCTGGCAAGTGTGTTGGTATCTCGTTTCTAATCCAATTCTGATAAACACCTTTAGGTGCTACTATCAGAGCAGAATCAATCCGCCCTTTGTCGTATAACCAGGCAATGGTGTCTATTATTACCTTAGACTTACCAGTACCCATGTCCATAAACAGAGCAAATTCGTCCTTTTCGCGTGAAAGCTCCCAGGCCTTCCTCTGATGAGCGTAGGGACGGGTCTTAAATGGGTATATGTTACTATGGGTCATATTTTTCTCCGCAATCTCTGGCCATCCTAGGAGCTTAAATTTCATAAAATAAGCGGGAGTTAGGCGAAATGATATGAATTGACTCTTTTGCACGCGTCAGAGCCACATAGAACACTCGATGCTCGTCATCAGGAAACATCTCCATATATCTGTGTGATCTTGCTGCCATGTCAGTCATAATAGCTACATGATCTGCTTCACCACCTTTTACTCCGTGGATAGTGTTGATTAATATTCTAGGTTTATTTAATGTTTCACCTTGTCTACGAGCAGCTAAGAAGTATTCTCTTAACTTAGGATCGATACGAGTAAAGGCGTCGTACCACTCATCATAAGACACTGGTAGATCTGCTAGTGTATATACTCGCTCGTCATCTATCTTCATTTTAAAACCATGGAATCTACGTATAGTTTTTAAACGCTTACCCACTATGGTTTCACCCTTACCTAACTTAGTCCAGTCTTTTATAGCTCTAAGTGTAGCTGACTGCAAGGGTTTACGACTAGGTGATTCGTAAGGAAAACCATTTACCTCACAAATTCTCTCATACTCTTTTAATAGATAAGCGTTACGTCCTAAACATAGCCATGTACCTTTACTCATGTCTATGTCTTCAGCACCATAGTAATAGCTGCACGAACCTTTGTTACCATTGTGTGCAAACTTCTTTGGTTGTCGCTTACCTATGTTCTTTAGTAAGTCAGTAGCCATGGTATGTACTACTTCAGGTATACGATATGATTTAGATAATACTTGTTTATCACCAGGTAAATTTATAAACTCATCTACTGCTGCACCAGCCCATCGATATATAGCTTGATCATCGTCGCCTGCTGCATATTTAAGTGGTACGTGCTCACCTATCTTTTGTACTACTTCCCATTGTAGTTTAGATAAGTCTTGTGCTTCATCTACAAACAGAGAGTTTAATCTAGGTACACTACCCTTGACTAACCATTCATCAAGCAAGTCAGTAAAGTCTTTGAGCTTGTGTTTCTTTTTATAATCACGTAATGTCTTAGATGCTATAACAAGCTGATCATAGTTTAAGTCATCATCAACCGTATTGTTATAAACATCTTTTAGAGTGGTCCTAGTAATGCGGGATAAATTATCTAAGAAGAATAACCTATCACCTATAGGCATAGATAAGTTATATGCCTCTTCATTCATGAGACCCATACCTGTAACCTCTACCCCTAGTAGTTTACCTAACTCTACGAAGTGTGGCTTTTGCATAATGCCTGATGGGTTCATACCTAGCTGCATAAAGCATAGACTATGTATGGTTCTAAAATATAATAGATCATCATCTGTTAAGTTAAATTTTTCTTGTGCACGTTCCTTAGCTTCATTAGCTGCTTTTCTAGTAAATGCTATATAACCTATTGTACTAGGATCAATGCCTTTCTCTAATTGATCTTCGATAAATTTCATACCAAGGGTAGTCTTACCTGTACCAGGTGGACCAAACACTATATTCCAATTAGAAGAGCTCATTGTCTTCTCCTACATCTGGTGTGTCAAAATCACCTTGTGCTTTTTGGAATAGTGGTACTGACCAGCAGTTAACGCCTTTACCTTTACAATTAAAGAAGTGATGCTCAGCTTCATTTTGTTTTAATATAGAAGTAACTTGGTGTACCTTATAATCTCTGAAGTGCATACGATCTAGATAAGCCATGAAGTCTGATATTCTAAAGTAGTGCTTAGACTCATCTGTAAATGGCTTACCAAGTAGTAATTCATCACGATTCTTGGCCTGTACTCTGCCTGTGACAAAACGTTCCAGGTGCTCGAACAGCTGCCCTATTGGACTTGCATCTGCGGGTGCCTCAACAATGGTTAAATTTTCTAATAAATGGTTTATAAGTTTAGTCCATGCTTGGTCACTCATTTTGTTCGGCATGGTATTTAATTTCTCCATACACTTACGTTGGAACCTGCGTTGATTCTGAAGGTCGTCCGTTTCTAATTCTAATCTACCTCCTCCGTCAATGTCTAGAAACCATATAGGAGGGTTAGTATTAAACTTTGTGAGAGAGTGAATAGCAGGTAAATCATTGCTGCCATCAATACCGAACTTACGCAACTTACAAACAGCAGCATTACAATACGGCGCAATGGGTGCCTTGGAACAGGTGAATTGGTAGTCCTTACGCGACGCCGATTTAATAACCCCCTGAACCTCTGAGCTCGATAACGGTGGATCCATAAGTTTTGCATTTAGTTTCTCCATATCTCTTTGCCAGTTGTCTGGATCTCTTTTACGGCAGTACACAGCTACATTAAATAAACCATTGTTGCGTGTACCTTGTGGAAAACCTTGTGCTGATAGATGCTGCAAGCAAGGTGGTCCATCGTCAAAGTCAGACTCTGGTTGTTTTATTTTTAGTTTATTAAAATTATCTGGTGTCAGTCTATTAAGCATAGCAGCTTTAGCGAACTTAGCTGCGTCCATACCATTGCACGTTCTTTCATTGCCAAAGTATGGCATGTTAATCCACTGACCTACATCACCCCTGTCTGCTAGTATGTATGCTTGTTTAGGAAATATCTCACTACCACCAAAGCCTAGTGCAGCAGCCATATCTCTTAATTTGTTTTGCATAGCTTCAGCAGGCACCCATTCAGTTGTAAATAAATACAAATGAACGCCACCTGATTTAGACATACAAGGAAACAAAGGTAACTTATATTCTTTTAGTTTATTATTTATTGCCTGAATATCAAGCCCATCATATTGATCTACATCGATAGCACCAAACTTACAATTGCTATCGTCGTTGATTGGTATAATACCAATACCAGTTTTACCGTCAAGGTGTGCTTGCCACTTTTCAGGAGTTACATCTTCCCTAACGGTAGTAGCCTTACCTTGTTTCTTACCATCAGCTCTTTCACCTTTAATCTCGTAGGTGCCATGAGCTCTTAGTAAGCCCTCAAATAGTGTCATGAACTCTTTATACATAAGCAGCAGTGGGGAGACCGAAGTCTCCCCATCCCCAATTAGAAGTCGTCTGAATTAGGGTTAGTTGCTGGGTCTTGAATAGGTGGACCTGCTTGTACAGCACCACTATTTACTTGAGATGCAAAGTCTTTAGCTGTCGCATAAATACCTTGATCAGATAGTGGACCAACCATTTCAATATCCCAACCATACCACGTGCCTTGTTCATTCTTTTCTTGAATGGATTTCAGCTTGTAGCTATGTGAGTATCGAGCAGGCGTGTACAATTTTCCATCGCCGTTCTTCATTTTAAGACCGGCCATGAGACTATTCCAACGTCTATTCTTTTTAAGCTGAGTACTAGTCATGGTGATTAAACCCTTGTCCATACCAGCATCACTTATTGTTATAACAAAATGATTAGCTGTTTCGACAAGTAAATTACCAGCCTTAGTAATTAGCTTAGTGTCGACCTTAGAGTGTTCAGGTAAATTAGTTGCTTGATGTACTGCAACTAATCCTCCGCCCTGGTCTCTTGGTACCCACTCAACAAAGTTACGATTGTAAGCACATGGCACAACGGTCAACGAGTCAACTGCTTGTTCAGTAACCGTGTTCCATATCTGACCTGCTTTTACGTCGTGTGTGTCAAGTTGAGGACTCATTTTTTGCAAGAGCACGAGATAAGGTATCGCGTAGTCTTGTGCTGTTAAATCAGCAAGTCCATCAGAGGCGTCCTGTGAGAAATCAATCACACTAGGAAGCTGCTCTTTCTTTTCTGTTAGATTACGAGCCATAATCTATACCTCCTTTATGATGGTTTTCTGCCCAATATGTGCACCGAGTAAGTCAAGGGGCAGGTTCTTTCCAGACTCGGTTTGTTCCCTTACAAATGCTTTAAGCGTTTGTGGGTGAACACCTGTTTTGTCAGTGAATGACTGACCTTGTGTACGTAGATCTTGCTTCATCTTCTCAGCAGCGTTGTCCTCGCCACGAGCATAATCTATCGACACGGTATTTTTAATTAGATCACCATGATTGTTATTACGCAACCAGTCTAATGCTTCATCAATCTTATCTTTAGGAATACTAGCAGAGTAATAAGTACTAACAGACACTTTAGTACCATCAGTTAATTTAATTTCTGAAAGACCACACTCAGCTAATGCTTCAGGAATATCTACCTCAGATACTTTCTTTAATTGCTGCTTTGTTTCTTTCAGACTTTCTTCTTTCTTTTTTACTTCAGCTTCTAACTTACGTTGTATCTCAGCAAGCGCTGATACTTGCTGCAACTGGTCGTTCGTAACGTCCATATCATTCTCCTTTCGAGTATATATCTACCTTGACAACATAGTACTGCTGTTCCTGCTTATCCCATTTCAATAATTTCCAGCGACCATTATTATTATTGGCTGCAATAACAGATGCCATACTAATAGCAGCTGGATCACCCATCAATAACAAGTAATCATTGTCATTAAATGACCTGAGCTTATCACGCAGTCTTCGAAGTGTCGGCGCAGTACTAAAAGCAACTTGACCCGGTGGTAGTAATACCGTGATCTCACCGTATACAGAGGCAGGTATCAAATTACGATTTGCTGCTTCTTGTATAACATACACTTTACCTTGCATACTGATTCTCCTTTCTAAAGAATATTATATATTGTTATTTTCATTAGTGTACAGAAAAAAGATTATTGCGGATTACACTCCAATCCCATGGTTTAAAAAATTTTTGCGAGGGAATTATTTCAATCGGAAAACGTACGCTCTTATCTTTATTAGGTACGGCTTGATCGATTAGCTTTAATATCTCGTCAGCACTAGTAATATATATCTCATCTAATTTTCTAAATAATATTCTAACCTTACCACCAGCACCTTGTCTCTTTGCAAACCAAGCTAACTGGCTTGATCTAAAATGTAACCATCTGCCTTTGGCAAGTTTTAATTCTATCCACATGTCTTGTCCACGGCTGCAGCCATGTACGTCAGGAGTACCTGATCCAGACGTGTTTTCAATCCGGACCAGGTGTCCTTCTACATTACGTTTTACTAACTGCCAGAGTTGAGCTTCAGTCATCGATCTCCCCCAGCTTTAATGCGCATTGATAGACCGTATAGAATACCATACGTTCTTCTTCGCCCATGCCAACCGTATATAGGTTGTCTTTGAAGTTAGTGTAATTCATAGTCTGTACATAATTAATAAACCACTTTTCAAAGTCGTTCTTACTTATGTTGACTCGATATTTATAGTCTGCTTCAGGCGTAATGTGCATCGAGTAATCTGAGAATGCAGCTAAAGCATCTTGATTCCTTGATCTTACAAGTACGCGTGTACGGTCATTCTTGTCTTCGACTACAGACAGGTGACCTTGATTAGTATATAACCACATGACTTTCTCCTTTCTATGTTATGTCACCCCAGTTGCTGCCTATCTCGACATCAACTTTAAGTGGGACGGTTAATTCTACACAATGTTCCATTATATCACGATATTTATCGGCTTGTAACCCATCAGAGACGGAAAAATCAAGCTCATCATGTACCGTTATATGAGGTATAATACCATCATCATATAAATCAAGCATTGCTTTCTTTGTCATATCAGCACTGCTGCCTTGTATCAAAGCATTTAGTGCTTTATGTGTGAAGGATCTACGTAATGGTCTATCCTTCCATACCTCCATTGCAGCATCTCTACCTAATGGAGTCTCTCTATTTGGCCAAGTGTTTCTTACATCTGCTGGCTCAAACAAATCAAAATGTCTATGTCTACCTAGTAATGTTCTTATATATCCTTTGTTGTTAGCTGATTGTGTGCACTCATACATAAGTTGTCTTACAAACGGTACGCGTTGATGATACTTCTCAAACAAAGGCTTTGCATCTGCTTGTTCCATATCAAGTTGTTGTGCTAGTCTATAAATACCCATGCCATAAAACATACCAAGGTTTATAACCTTAGCTTGTTTACGAGGTATGCCAGCCATCTCAGCAACTATCTCGTGGAAATCAGTATCAGCATTCTCATTGTACTCTGCTACAACCTTGTCTGCACCACTGAGCTTACGTAAGTTAGCATAATGTACTAAGACTCTAGGTTCCTGCTGGCTATAATCTAAGCAGGCCCACTTGCAGCCCTCATCAGGTAGGAAAAGTGAACGTACAAGTGGACCCCAGTACTCATCTCTTGCAGGTATCTGTTGCAAGTTCGGGGTAGAGGAGGAGAACCTACCCGTCCGAGTACCATCAGCGTCCTTCCTCAACGCGTGAAACTGCGCATGAATACGTCCGTTGTGCTGCTGCTTGAGACAGATACCCTCAATAAAGTCTCGCCTCATCTTATTTATCTTTCGCCAGTCAGCGATCTTCTTAGCAAACGGATGCTCATGACTATTAAGCCAGTCACTAGTGAAGGAAGGGTTTCCCTTCGCAGTACGAGGGAACCATATATCAAGTGAATTAAAAGCCTTGCTTAGCTCGTCTGCTGACCATGGCTCTACTACGGTACCGCATTCCTTCCTCAATGCAACAAGCAGCTCAGCTTCTTCACTCAATAACTTTTCATTTAATTGTTCAGCTTTATCTACATCTATTCTAACACCTTTAAACCTCATATCTAGTGTCATATTAAGTAACCTAGACTCGAGGTCGAATATATCCCATAAGCCTTGCTCTTTTATTTTCTTCTCTTGCAACTTATATATCTCTAGTGGAAGAGCAGCATCAGCCTCTGCGTACGGGCCGACATACCTAGCAGGTAGTTTCCATAAACCACCCTTTGGATCGACACCAAATGCCTGTGCTGCTTCTCGTAATAGTGTTTCATCTTTGTCTTTGTTAAGATAAAACTTAGACAAGTTAGCAAGACTATAACCTCCATTTTTCTCTTCATCTAAGAGTGGTTCGGCAACTTGTATATCTCTGAGATCTCCTTTAACGTCGATCCCCGCTTGCCTAAGCCATTCAAGATCGTAGAGCAGATTTGCTCCAACCTTAGTTTGTGTTCCTCCGAGCGTAGCTCGGGCCCATCTGAGGACAGCGTTATTGTCAAGGTTATCTCCCCCTTCGTGAGCGATGGGGAAATATCCTTTAAAACCAGTGTCCGTTGCAACTGAGATTCCCACAAGTTTACCGTCATTTCTTACTCCTCCTGGTCCATTTGTTAATAGATTAGGATCGCAAGTCTCAACATCTAAACCTATCACCTTGGCCCCTGATAAATCAGGTAGATTTTCTGGTGGTAGCCAGTTAGAATCAGGTCTTAAAAAACTTAATTGGTCCATGTTCGATCCATTCTCCTTTCCATAATTTCTTTGCCGATGTATCGGCATACTCTTCTATAAATACTATCTTTTTACACCCCGTATTGAGGAGTAGCTTTGTGCACGTAACACACGGTGACACCGTAATATATGCCACTTTGATTTTCTCCACAAAGTTACACTGCAATATAGCATTTTGCTCAGCGTGTATTGCGTCACACTTGTCAAGCTCAGTACCACTACGGGCGCCAGCACCAGCGCAAGGGTCGTCAATGCAATGGGTAACACCAGCAGCCACACCATTGTAACCAGTAGCCAAAACCCTGCGATGCCTATCAACCAGCACACAACCAACAGATCTACGTACGCAAGTACTACGCGTCGCAACCAAGGCCGCCATTTGTAAGAAGTACTCGTCAGTCTGTGGCCGCATTGCTTAATCTTCTTTGCTCGTCTAGCCATGCCATTAAATTTGCGCGAGTCTTAAACTCGCTAGGTTGATATACGGTAGCTCCTTTTAATCCTTCAATCACCATAGGACTGGTAATAATGTCTCTAATTTTAGGCAGATTTCTTTGATATATATGTTGGCTGCCTGCAGTTAAGTACAAGTTACCAACATCGTACAGCTTACCTCCTGTCTCATTAATGTACAAAGATAAGTATCTTGTAATCATACTCATATTAAATACATCATAAGGCCAGCCAAGCCACGTGTCTGACGACCTCATTGTGTCAATACAATGTAGCCTGCCCTCTCTGACTATAAATTGTAGTGATAAAGTACAAGGTACATCTCGTGTAGGACCTGGTTTTTCACGCCAGATATTTATTACTGCTTGCCTTGTATCTTCGTCATTCTTTATTGTTGCAGCACAATAGGCTAGCTGATCTATAATCTTTGGCCCGTATGAACCAAAGAAAGTAACACCATCATCGCTAAATGCACGTATCATATCACTCCATGGAGCAATGGTTGATACTCTATTGTCACCAGATAAAATCCAGTATGCTTCTGCAGCCATAAATTTATAACCAATGTTTCTTTCTTTTATACTTATTATTGGTGCTGCCATATCAATAATTGACTGATAGCAACGTAACTCTTTTATTGGTTCGCCACGTGGAAATACGTCGATACCATGTTCGACTATATCTCTACACATTGCAACCCATTGTTCATTAATTGATAGCATGTTTAAATACCTCCACCATGTTAACTGAGCCAAAACGCTTGACCCAACTTGGATGAGGTAATTCAGCGTGTATATCTACATCTCTTATTGCAAATGCTGCTTTCTTACCTAGCGTAATAACTCTCATATTATCTATACCGCTTAATGAATTACGGTACTCTAACAATGGCCTTATCAGCTGGTTGTCAGATCCATCGTGGTTAAATACATTTGTCCACATAAATAGATCCTCACTTAAACCAAGCTCATGCAGCGCCTGCGTTACAAACAAACTGCTATGATTGTACTCGTAAAAAGGCCAGTACAATTCTCTAAACTTAGGATTAACTTGCTCGCCAACAAGTAAGTATTTACTATTGTGAGCATGACCTAACATATTCCAATTCTCATAGTTAAGCACTGGCTGCCATTGTAATGCTCGCCAAGCTCTTGCTTTCTCTATAATTCTTTCTACAAATAAATCCATACAATGACCATACTCAGAGATAGTATACTTGATGCAGTCAGGTCTATCCTTGAGTCCACCTGATCTTATTACTTGATCAATGTATTGCCCGCCGTCAGGGTGTGTACTATCTCCATTCCACAGCTTAAGATATAAATCAGCCACGACTGCTATGTCATCGTACATCTCCTCCCGTTTGGCCTTTAACTCGGCGTGGTGTATCACTGCAGCTTGAACGCTCTCAGGTAAGCAGTAAACATACACCGCGCCAAACTTTCTAGCGATGCGGTCACACATACGACCTTGCAAGGGCCAATCCGATCCTCCACGGTAGCCCTTTGCATAGATCGCTTCGCTAGGCCACCAGCGGTCTAGTATGATAGGTTTGTTCTTCCTCGCTGCAAACCTTATCGCCGCTGTGTGGTAGTCGAAGATCTTTTCTTTCCAGCGGTAAGTCAAATGTAAGTAGTCTGCTTTTAATTTTTTTTGCAGCATCTTAGCTAGCGTTGTCTTACCGGTTCCATCTGGACCATCAAGAATTATTATCATCAAACAGATCCCTTTGCTGTACTTGTACTAAGTCAGTCAAGTCAGGTGCAACCCAGCCATCAGGTTTAACAACATCATATTGATCTGATCTTTTAGAAACCCCTTTTACCTTCTTCATGTTAGCAGCATGTACTCTTTTCCATGCTTCATCAAAGTCAAAGCCTTGCAGGTAAGCTGTACCTAAAATTACATAAGTTAAATCAACCAGTGCATCTAGTTGATCAGCCATATTGCCTTTCTTAAAATCACTTGCATTTATGTATTCAATCATTTCCTCTTTCATAAACTCAATACGAAATTGAAACAAGTCGTATGGCAGCACACGGGGTTCACCCGTGTACTCCATTTCGTAACGTTCATGAAAGTCTTTTATGTCTTTCATTAAGGACATAGTTTCTCCCATTCTTCTGACGATCCCCATCTGCCTTCTACATCTCTGAGTGCAGGGAATAGCCTGTTAACATTACCTGGTTTAAGTTGCCATAGTACGTTACGACTATGTTGTGGTACTAGCGGCGCCATAATAGTGGCAAGGTAGTTAGTGTCATAATATTCACGTAACTGGTCCCACACCTCTCGTTGTGCTGGCGTTAGCTCGTCCTTATAGTCTTTCATACTTGCAAACGTACCCCAATGACCTTCGATCTCGAACCCTGTGTCCTCAAGTACAGCGCCAAATGCTTGATATGTCATTTCATTGACATGATTAGCAGCAGCACCGGTATGTGCGTCATAGCACGGTGTACTTAAAAAAACTCTGCCATCTTCGTCGATCAGCTCTCTAAACTTAGCAAGCATACGTCTACAATGATCAGGTTCGACATGTTCGGCGACTTCAAAGCAAACAATCACATTTGGTTTTGCTTCAAAATCATCTACACCTAAATCGCATACATCAGTCTTAGACCACAACTTATGTGGCTTCCATGATGCATTACGAAACTGCTCTGGTGTAGTCAGTGGTGCAACGTCAACCGCACCATACCAAGCTGTACCCATACGTGATGAGTGCAGCAGCTTTGATAGTGGCATTTCTTTACCACAACCTACATCAAGAACTCTTGCTGTCTTGTATCGTTGGCTTGTCCCTAAAAATTTAACGACATGTGACCATCTCAAACAATGAGCAATATAATCTCGATGCAGGAAACCACGCTCTTCAGCGTTGTCAATAGATAGATAAGTTGTATCTACCTTTTTTCCTCTCGCATTAGCCATGTTTTCTCTCTTCCATAAAGCCCTTGGTTATTAGTTGACCTTTATAATAGCTAAGTAGACGCTGGGCTTTTTGTTTTGATTTAACGTCTAACTCAATTTGCTGCAAAAGATTATCTTTGCTAATTTCCTCTTTTGCTTCTACAATGTTGAGAATGGCCTGGGCTTGTTTAGCCAGACCACCCTCAGCTGCCTTTATAAAGATAAAGGTTGACTTCATATTAAGCTGCCTCCGCATACTCCGTTGCTAGCTCTAATGCACGTCTCTTAGTTGCAGCACGTGGACCAAACCATGCTGAAGACAATGAAGCATCTCTGCTACGTCCTGCCTTGTGATCAGCAAAGTATGTGACCGCGTTAACAGCAGACCACCATGAACCTTCGCTCATCTTGTGACCTGGTTGTGTATACACAATCTCGTGCACGGTTTCACACGTTCTGTTGAACTGCGTTCTATCAACGTTTGGCAATAAAGCTGGTTGAAATAACTGAGCAAGAAACTGGTCGAACTTGTCATCAGTGTATTGCTTCGAAGCAAGAAACTTAGATTGTTCCTCGAACGACTCAAGTTGTTTTGATGCAAGACCGAGAGCGAGCTCAGCAGATTGTTTCACATCAGCATCAAACGCCTTAACGTGTGGCATTCTAAAACGATCACCTTTTTGACCAAGTGCCATAGTCAATGTGTTGTTACACACGACACGGATTGGCGTGAACATGATAGTTAAAGATTTACCCCATTGATGCGGGTGTGAGATAAGCAAGTGACCTTGTACTTCGTCACCGCCTGGAAGTTTGAAACCTTGCTTGATGTTAGCAAGACCCCATACTTGACGACCATGGTTAAGTGAACCAGCGGTTCCCATAGTCATATCACCTTCCTTGACAAATTTATCAAAGAAGCTAAATACCTCCTCATTTTGAATAGGTACATAATTCTTGCCACACGGACCTAAGATATAATTATCTGAGTCACGCACAAGCATGCCATATTCTTGAGTGGTAAGTGTACCTTCAGTGTGACCATGTCCTGGTTCCTGTGGTACGAAGACTTGACGTCTACTAACCGACCAATCGAGACCGGCAGCAGCAATCATTTCTTGAGGAGTTAAATTGTCCTCAACTTTTTGACCTAGACCATGCCAAGGTAATTCCCCTGCATACGCCATAGTTTCTACTTGATGTGCCATAAGCATTCTCCTTTCTATAAAATATAAATTATACTACAATAATTATCTGGGATTGTAAACGGAAAAATGCGGTGCCCTAAAATAAGAGCACCACAATAACTGAGATTGAGATCCATATTACGAACGGCGTACCGACCGCATATAGTATTGCTTTCCAAAATTCCTTATCCATTATTGCACAGGTACATAGTAATAATAACAACGATCTACAAGTGCACACAAAGTGACTGCAAATAGATAAGCGAAAGCAAGAAGACCGACTAAACAGCCGGCCTCCAAGACATAGACGAGAAATTTACGCATCGGCGACATTCCTCATTTTAACGATACCTTGATTGATCATCTTAGCACGATAGTACTGGAAGATCCTCCATGGCTTTTGTTTTGTTTTTAATTTACCTGACTCAGCGAGTTCGTTAACTTTAGTCATTAACAAAGTCTCATCAATCCACACATCTAATTCAATGTGCTTTACTATGTCAGACGCTTGTTTCGGCAATAGAGAGTCATCTCTGTGGCTGAAAATATACTCGCGAGGCTTAGTTTTAGGACGACCCTTAGTTTTTACAACTTTTGGCTGCTCTGCAGTCCCGTAATCGACTTCATCGATCTCTGGAATGTAATCGTCGCCTTCGTTGAGTACAACCTCCTGAGCCATTTTAATGACCCGTTTGGCTGCTGCCGTCTTATCCGAAAACTTAGGTGCTTGCGGAGTATTAACTATAGTACAAAATAAGTTTTGTAACTCAGTCATACTATATTTAGTTTTTAAATGCTCGAGACCATCATCGATGACCTGTTGCGCTCTTGAAAGTCTATCTGTCATATTAACTTTCTCCTTTCTGTGATCCCTTGTTAATAGGAACGTCTAACTCGGACCAAGGATCGAAATCGAGTGGACGTGAGTCGAAATCCTGACATAAATAAACTTCGCCAGATTTACCGACAATACCGTATATTGACGACTGACTAGGAAATGCACGATTAACTACTATATTAATCTTGGCACCCTGATCGTGGTCCTTCAATATATCAACAATATCCTTTACCTTAAGTGACATTACTCAACTCCGGTAATACTTGGATAGAGTCAATTGGCATATAGTCTAAGTAGTCTAATAACTCTTGATGAGTAATTGACTGATCTTTAGAGAAATATGATAAGCCAGGTTCAATAACGGTGTATGAATCTGCTTGTACAAAGTACGTTGGTAACTTAATTGTCATAATATTCTCCTTTCTTAATTATCGATACTACCGCATAAATCTGAATATGTACAATGTTTTTTGCGGATTTATTTATACCAATAATTTATTGCTTTACTTTTATCTAATAATTTCAAGGATTTATTGACATATTGTATTGATTGGCATTTTGGCAATAAAAAAAGTAAAATAATAAATTATTCATATATAGTAATAAAGGTAATATGGGGACCGAAGTCCCCATGGTTACTATTTTCCAAACTTACCCATCCACTCGAAGAGTAATTGTTTAGATTGTTCTCTAGTGTACCCGAAACGGTTTATAATATGATCCGTTGCGCCAAACATATTGACCACACCAGAATTACGGAGTTCGGTTAAATACTTAAATGTTTCCTTTTGTATTTCGCCGTACTCACCTTCCTCAAACTCAAATTTTTCTGGAAATAACTCCTCTTGTGTAGATGGCCATTCGTGTTCCTCCCGTTGACCATTACAAAATCCTAGTTTGTAAATATCTTCGAACATAGAATACACATCTCTGTGTTTAGTATCTTGATCGAAATCCATTATCGAATCGGTATACGCCTCGATTTTTGACTTAATTTTATCGTCCATAACTTTCTCCTTTCTGTTTTTTTATTAGATGTTTTCTCGCAGCGATAAAAAACTCCTCAATTCCATCTAAATCTAATGTGTAATCATTTTCATTATTATAACCATTTGGAATCAATGTTTCCTCAATAAATGGTATGAGATTCTCATTTACAATAGTACATTCTATCTCATTTATTTTATCCACCATTAATTCCACATAAGAATCCAAATGTTCCTTTTTAAATTTTATGGTTTTACCCATAGTTTTCACCGTTTGGAAGTTTAGGATTTTTATAAAAATCATAGTCTTTTTTAATATCCGCAATATCACAATCGTGAAATTCCGCCAATGCGACTAACAAATCATTCTTGTTTTTCGCACTAATTTCAAAACAAGGATTTCCACCACCTGGACCAAACGCCTGGATTAATCTCTGTTCTAAATTGTGTTCTTCAATCCACGACATAAAATCAGATATTGGATAATCCGATGCGACGTCGATTTCTGCTTTGTACATAGTTTTATATACAAAATCACTGGTTCGTTCTTTATTCATAATTTTCTCCTTTCTGAATAATATAAATTTATTCTATATTGAAAATTCTGCTTTGTAAATACATTTTTAAATTAATTTTAAAAAAAATTTTTAAATAATAAAAAACCCGTTAAATTAATTAAAACTTAACGGGTTTATTGTTGGATATAATTTGGGTTATTTATTTATTTCTTGATTTAATAATACTAGTATAAATAATAAAGTACTCATTATAAATACAAATGATAACATTCCAATCATTAACTGCTGTAAAAACCACATTTGATCAATAGTATTTAATAAATCAAATAGTAAATATAAACAAAACACGCTTCCGCAAATCATAAATAAACTAAAAAATCTCATATTATTCCCCCTTTCCATAATTAATTTCCATATCCAAATCGTAATTGGCACTTTCTAATTCCGAGATATTATCAAACATCTCAATTTCGCTATATAAATTATCTAGTTTATTAATAATCTCATTCTTGAGAAACTCGATTTTATTTCTATAAACTTTTAAAATATCTTCTTGAATTAAATATTCTTTATTAATATAACCCGTTTTATCTGGAGTGCTATTAAAATCATATAAATTATTTAATAATTCTATATGAGTATTTAATTTTTCAAGATCTTTATTAATATTTAAATTAAATCTTTTAGTATTATATTTTTCATTTAAATTTTTACTCATAATATTTCTCCTTTTCTCCTTTATTATTACTTTTCATAAATTTTTCTCCAAATGCATAATTAAAAACTATTTTCTTAATTTCTTTATTACTTATAAAATTAATTAAATTATTTTCTAATATAGCAATTATTTGTTTTTCAGTAATTTTATTACTCATAATAACTATCCTTTCTTAATTAATATTAATTTAATATTATATTGTTTTTTATATTTGTAAATAGTTTTTTAAATTAATTTTAAAATTAATTTTTAAATATATTTATTACTTTATTATATATAACTCTCTTTATTATTAATTAATTATAAATCTCATATTGATTTAAAATCTATTTTTTTCTATTAACTCTTTATATTATTTATTTAAAATAAAACGGATTTTATTGGATTTTAATTATAGTTTTAAATTTATTTTAATAAAAGTACTAGAAAACATTATCATTTTTATATTTTATTTTTTCCCGATTCGGGGCCCGGGGGCCACCGGCATCGCGTCCGGGTCTTCGAGCGCCAAGTCAGTCGATCTGCGGGGGTACTTTTTTACAATCGGACATAGTACGCTAGCATTTTGTATTATATATAGGAAATAATTTGTAAAAAAATGTAAACATTTGTAGAATACCAATAAATACAATATGCCAATATGTCGGATATTGTTTACAGGAGCTGTAATTCATTGTAGTATTATGGTATAGTATTAACGTGGGCGGGGCGGTTCTCATCCTAGGCTAGTCAATTGCCTTCGTCCACACCATTAAGGAGTAAGAATGTCTAAAGGTGGCGCACGTCCAGGAGCTGGTAGACCTAAAGGTCAGGCTAATAAGCGATCTAAAGAAATAGCAGAAAGACTGGAACAACTAAATTGTGATCCTATTGAAGGTATGGCGATGATCGCGAATGATACTTCGCTTGATCATGGTTTACGTTTAGCTGCATTTAAGGAACTTGCACAATATGTTGCGCCTAAAAGAAAAGCTGTTGATGTTGATGCAAGCATCGATGGTAACGTAAGTATTGAGGTAGTAAAGTTTAGTGATATTGTAGATGAAGATACAAGTACCGAGTGATTGGAAACCTCGTCCGTATCAAATGCCTATGTGGGAATTTTTTGAGGGCGGTGGAAAAAGAGCAGTTTGCGTTTGGCATCGTAGAGCCGGTAAAGACTTATGCAGCATAAATTGGTGTGCTGTTTCTGCGATGACAAGGCCAGGACTATACTGGCATCTCTTTCCTACTTATAACCAGGGAAGAAAGATTGCATGGGATGGTATGACTAGAGACGGCCGTAAGTTTTTAGATCACTTTCCCAAACAAATGCACGAAGCTATTAATAATACGGAGATGAGATTAACGTTAAAGAATGGGTCAATCTATCAAGTTGTGGGAACCGATAATGTCGACAGACTCGTTGGAGCAAATCCTGTTGGAGTCGTGTTTTCAGAGTACTCACTGCAAGATCCTCGTGCCTGGGATTACATACGTCCCATCTTGGCTGAAAATGGAGGATGGGCATTATTCATTTATACAGCTAGAGGTAGAAACCATGGATATGATCTTCTTAATATAGCTAAGAAAAACGAATCTTGGTTCCAACAAGTTTTATCTGTCGAAGACACTCGGGCAATCCCAATATCTGCTGTTGATGAGGAACGTGCAGCAGGTATGCCCGAGGAAATGATACAACAAGAATTCTTCTGTTCATTTGATGCTCCGCTGGTCGGTTCGTATTATGGTAACGCCATGGCTAGGTTGTTAGCTGACCAACATCTAACCAAGGTCCCGTACGAACCGACACTCGATGTACATACGTCGTGGGACTTGGGTGTAGGTGATTCGACCGTGATCATATTCTTCCAAATGCATCACAATGAAGTACGTATAATAGATTATTATGAAAATCAAGGGGAAGGTTTGGCTCACTACATTAAAATCGTTAGGGAGAAGGAATATGTCTATGGAGACCACTTTGCTCCTCATGATATTAAGGTACGAGATCTAAGTACAGGTAAATCTAGAATAGAGATTGCTAGAGAATTAGGCATAAGGTTTAGAGTTGTAGCTAATTTAAGAATAGAAGACGGTATAGAAGCTGTCAGGTCTATATTACCCCGTTGTTATATGGACGAAAATAAATGTAATCACTTAATAGAAGCATTAAGACAATATAGAAAAGATTTTGACGACAAGAATAAAACATTTAGAGATAGGCCGCTGCATGACTGGACCTCGCACCCCGCAGACGCTATGAGGTACTTAGCTCTAGGCATCAGAGACCGTATCAACAAGAATGTTTCAAAATTACCACGTCAAGCAGAACAGGAGTACAATGTCTTCGGGGATTATAACGTATCGTCCATTTAAACTAGATGATTTGCCAGCAATGGTAGAATTAGGGCGACAAATGCATGCGGAATCTAATTATAGTCATTTAGATTATGATCCAGCTAAATTAGACTTAATGGCAGCCACTTGGCTCGCTAATCCTGACATTTACTTTGCAGATATAGCAATCTGCGAAAATAAGATATTTGCGATGTACGTTGGGTTCATTTCAGAGTATTATTTCGGTAAGGACCTAGTAGCGAATGATTGTTTGCTGTTTGTCGATAAGTCTAAACGTGGCGGCGTGGCTGCAATTAGATTAATAAAACGGTTTCAGCAATGGGCATTTGAAAAAGGTGCTAGTGAAGTTAGACCTGCTACGTCTACGGGCGTACAGACTGAAGACACGAAAAAATTGTACGAAGCTCTTGGTTATGATACCGTGGGTTACGTATTTAGGAAATGTAAACTATAAGGAGGCTTATTATGTGCGGAGGCGGATCAAGACCAGCTCCCCCACCACCACCACCAGCTCCAAAGCCGGTGGATACGGGTCCTTCAGTAACAGAGCTTACTGAAAGCGAAAAGAAACGTAAGGGGAAAGGTTCAACGGTATTAACCGATACGGAAGCGCAAAAGATGGAGCAGATCAAGAAGAAGAAACTTCTTGGTGGCGCATCTGAACCACTTGGTAAATACTAATGAAGCAGCAAGTCAACCAAATATTAAAGCGGTTGGAACAACTAGAATCTTTTAGGGCTCCCTGGGAGACACTCTGGCAAGATTGTACAGACTTTGTAAATCCTCGCCGGGGTGACTTCCAGACCAAACAAGCAAGGGGATCTCGAGCTAGATTTGATAAAGTATTTGATTCTACCGCTCCACTGGCAAACGAGCAGCTAGCATCTGGCTTGCACGGACACTTGACTAATGTGGCTGAAAGATGGTTTCATCTTAGAGTCCCAGGTCAAAATTCGTCTGCAGGTACTCATGCTTGGTTGCAGCAATCAGTGGGGATTATGTTTGACAAAGTATTTAACATTGCAGAGTCTAACTTCATAACCTCAGTACATGAATTATACTTAGATTTAGGTGCTTATGGAACCGCTGTAATATTTGTTGAGGATAAACCTGGTAAACCTATAGGTTTTAGATCATTCCACTTAGCTGATTGTTATGTAGCTGAAAATCACGAAGGCGTAGTAGATACGGTATATCGTAGATATAAGCATACAGCCAGACAACTAATGCAGCTATATGCTGATGTACTTCCTGAAAAGATAAAAGAAATAGCTACTAAGCAACCGTTTCAAGAATTTACTTGTGTTCACGCAGTTGAGCCAAGAGCTGATTTAGATTATGGCAAAAAAGATAAAAACAATATGCCATTTAAATCATGTTACGTTTTAGTTGAAGAACAAATAATGTTAAAAGAGGGTGGATTCCAAGAGTTTCCTTATATGGTACCTCGTTGGAGTAAAACCTCAGGTGAAGTTTACGGTCGATCGCCATCAATGATGTGTATGCCAGATATTAAGATGGTAAACGAAATGATGAAGACGACTATTAGAGCTGCTCAAAAAGCAACTGATCCTCCCCTACTGGTTCCAGACGATGGTTTTATGATGCCACTAAGGACGGTTCCTGGTGGTCTAAACTACTATCGTTCTGGTACGCCAGATAAAGTAGAGCCATTAATCGGTGGTGAGAGACCAGATGTAGGTTTAGATTTTATAGAATCTAGACGTGAACATATTAAGAAAGCATTTCATGTAGATTGGTTACAAATGAGGGAAGGTCCTCAAATGACTGCTACAGAAGTAATGCAGCGTCAAGAAGAGAAAATGAGATTGATGGGACCAATGGTTGGTAGATTACAATCCGAGTTCCTTGGCCCTATGATTACTCGTGTATTTCAATTAATGATGCGTAGAAAAGAATTACCACCAGTACCACAAGAGCTTGAAGGTATTGACTTACAACTTGATTATGTCTCACCTGTAGCAAGAGCACAAAAGGCACAAGCAGTATTTAACTTTTCTAGATTTATGGAACAAATGATACCACTTGCTAACATGAAGCCAGAGATCTTTGATAATATAGATGCTGACGCTACGTTTAGATGGGCTCATAAAACATTAGATGCTCCGGTAGAAACACTTACAAATCCTGAGCAACGTGATGAAATGAGACAACAAAAAGCAGAACAAATGCAACAAATGGAAGAAAAAGCAGGTATGGCGCAAGATGCTGCAACAGCTAAAGATATGGCTAAAGCAGCTAAAGACGCTGGTATGGAAGGTATGTTGGGAGGTGCACTTGGCGGACAAGCCCAGTAAACCTAGTGAATTACACGCAAGCTATCGAGCTGTGTTTGATACAGCAGATGGTAAGCGAGTATTGAATCATCTATGTAAAGTAGGTTTTGTAAATGATGCAACCTATGTAAGTGGTGATTCACACGAAACTGCGCATCGTGAAGGTATGCGTAGAGTTGTAATAAGTATCTTGAGGTTTATCGATAGAGATCCTCAAGAGTTTCTTAACTTAGAAAAGGAGGCTATAGATGAGTGAAGAAGCAGTCGCGTCCGTAGAAGCGCCGCAGCCGGTAGAAGCAGTAGCAGATACTGGTGGAGCAGAAGCGGGTAGCCCGGCAGTTATTGATTGGAAGGCATCGTTAAGCGAAGACCTAAGAAATGACCCAAGCCTGGCAAGTATAAATGACGTAGCTAGTCTTGCAAAGGGCTATGTGCATGGTCAAAAAATGATAGGTGCAGACAAGATCGTTATTCCTAAAGATGACGCATCACCAGAAGAAATGAATGAGTTTTATAATCGTCTGGGTCGCCCTGAAAAATATGAGATAACTAAACCACAACTGGCTGAAGGTCTTGAATATAATACTGACATGGAAACAAAGATGCTAGGCGTCTTACATGAAGCTGGTTTATCTAACGCGCAAGCTAATAAAGTATTTGGTGGTTATATGGATTACATTGGTAATGTCCATAAAGAAAACACCACTAATATGGCTATGCAGCGTGAAGGCTGGGATAAAGAAATACGTCAAGAGTTCGGCAAGGCTTATGACGAGCGAGTTGATCTTGCTCAACGTGCTGCAGCTGAATTTGGTGGTGAACCATTTCAACAATGGCTAGATGACTCTGGTATGGGTGATCATCCAATGATGATTAAGATGTTTGCTAAGATTGGTCAATCAATGATGGAATCAGGTATTGAACCAACTGGTCAAACATCTCAGTTTACATTGACTCCTGATGCTGCACGTCAAGAGATCGCTAGATTACAACGTGATCCTAACTTTATGAAGCAGTATAGTGATTCAGAAGTAGATGGCCATAATGAAGCAATAGAAAAGATGAGAGATCTATTTGCTTATGCTTATCCGGAGGATATAAATGGCTAAAACTAAAATGGGATTATGGGCTAATATACATGCCAAACGAAAGCGTATAGCAGCCGGTAGTGGTGAAAAAATGCGAAAGCCGGGGTCCAAAGGGGCTCCGACTGCAGCTGATTTAAAACGATCACAAACAAAGAAAGGAGGCTAATATGCCAAAGGGAAAAGGAACATACGGTACTAAGCTGGGTAGACCGCCTAAAAAACCTAAGCCAAAGCCAAAACCAAAGGGAAAGTAAATGGCCAAAAAAATTAAGGTTGGATATTTTGATGACGAGTTTCGTAAGACTACTATAGGTCGTACGTCACGTGCTAATCAAACAAGTGCAAGCTATCAAAGACAGGTAGCTGACAGGCTATCTATTCCTTCAGAATATTTAGAAAGTGCTAAAGCTCAAGTTGAAAAACAAGCTAAAAATAAACAAACTGCAACACCGCTTAAGCCGGCAAAATCAGGAACAGGTCGAGCGCAGTCATTGCAGAACCCTATTGATTTTATTAGAAGCCAAGAGTTTGTTGGCTTTTCTGAAGCACAATCTATGAATATCGTACGTAGGTCGTTGAGTAATAAACCATCTGGTACTAAGCTAGGAATGTAGTTTACAAAACGGCGTTTTTACGGTAGAATACAAGTATTGGGTAGCGGGAAACCGTCCGAGTCACCACCCAGACTATAAAGGGTAGCAGAGGTCCGAAAGGGCAGCCAAAGCGTTTAATGTTAATCTTAATGTTGATAAGGAGGCAAATATGTCAACTCAAATCACAACGGCTTTTGTACAGCAGTACAGAGCTAATGTTGAGCACCTCCTGCAGCAAAAAGGTTCTCGCCTACGTCCGTTTGTAAGGGTCGAGACTCAGAATGCTGAGTTTGATTTTTATGACAGAATTGGCGCGACCTCTGCACAGGAAGTGACAGGACGACATCAAGACACACCTCTAGTTAACGTACCGCATGACAGACGTAGAGTCTCATTGCGTGACTTTGACTGGGCGGAGTTGATTGATAGACCCGACAGAATTAGGTTGTTAATAGATCCGACTTCTCCATATAGCCAAAATGCATCTTTTGCACTTGGCAGAAAAATGGATGAAATCATTCTTGAAGCAGCTTTTAACTCTGTGTCTACTGGAAAAACTGGATCAAGCACGGTAACATTCCCTGCAGCACAGCAAATCGCTGTGAACTTTGTAGAGAGTGGAGCAGCTGCTAACTCTGGTTTAACTATCGGGAAACTCAGAAAAGCTAAACAAATGCTTGATGCATCAGAGACTGATCCGTCAGATCCTCGTTACATCATTGTTACTGCAAAACAGATCACTGATCTATTGCAAACAACTGAAGTAACAAGCGCTGACTTTAACTCTGTTAAAGCACTTGTTCAAGGCGATGTTAACACTTTCATGGGCTTCGAGTTTGTTCGCACCGAACTCGTAAACACTGACGCTAACTCTCATCGTAGAGTACCATGTTTCACTAAGTCAGGTATGCTGCTTGCAGTAGGACAAGACATTAATGTGGATATTGGTCCTAGACGTGACAAGAGAAATAGTACTCAGGTTTATTGCTCAGCTTCTTTCGGCGCTGTTCGAATGAATGAAGAGAAAGTAATTGAAATCAAGTGCGCGGAATAGGAGATAGAAAATGGCTGTAACAACTCAAAAATCTACTGAGTATACAAACCAAACTGCTACTCCGCCTGAGTTTGTTCAACCTACAGAAATGGCCGGTAGAGTAAGAATTATGTATTTTACTCACGACCAGTCAGGTGCAGGTGATGCAACCTCTTCAGTAGCACTAGGTAAAATACCTGGAGGAAGAGTACGTCTTCTTCTTAGTATGTCTAAAGCGTATGTTAACTGGACAACTGGTTCAGCGACATTAGATCTTGGTTGGGATGCGTATGAGGCTGTCGATGGTACGACAACCGCAGCAGATCCTGATGGTCTAGTAGATGGACTTAACGTAGACACTGCAGGGTACTTCGATTTTGGCGAAGATACAACTGCAACCGGTGGTACCTATGTTTTTGAGAGTAAAGACGGTGTTGTTATCCGTGCTACTTCTCAAGATGTAGCTCTAGCAGCGGGCAGTGACTTAGTTGGGTACATTGCTTATGTTGTAGACTAAACGTATAAATTATGGGGGAGATGTATTTCTCCCCCATTTTATGATACAAAGGATAGAATATGGCAGCAAGTGATATTGAGATAATAAATAGGAGTTTAGCTTTATTAGGTATTGAGTCGATAACATCGTTATCTGACAATACTAAGCAAGCATCTACTGCTAGAGTATTATTTAATGACACGCGAGCAGCTGTATTTAGAGGACATCCCTGGAATTGTTTAACAAACAGAGCATCTCTACCTAAAGATGTTTCAACGCCAGCGTATGAATTCTCAAATAAGTTTGTGTTGCCTGCAGATTATCTGAGGCTTTTATCTGTTGAAAATTCTACTCAAGTAACTTTTCAAATAGAAATGGGTTTCATATTAACTAATGAAGACACATTTAATATTAAATATACGGCTTTAGTAACTGATGTTACTAAGTACGATACTCTTCTTGTTGATACATTGACCGCGAGATTAGCTGCGGATCTAGCACAACCTCTATTACAAAGTACTTCTGCCATGGAACAAATGTGGCAAATGTATGAACTTAAATTAAGAGAAGCTAAGTTTGTAGATGCTCAGGAACAACAACAAGATGTGCTTGATGCTGACTACTGGTTAGACTCAAGACAAGGTATATCTAGGCCAAATATAACGACACCACCGAGGTAGCACCATGGCTAAAGTTACGCCCATCCAGACAAATTTTACTGGTGGTGAAATTAGCCCGAGACTACTAGGTCGTGTTGATTTGACTAAGTATACTGCCAGTTTACAGACATGCCAAAACTTCTTGGTGTTCCCACATGGCGGTGTAACAAAGAGGAGTGGTACGAGATTTATTGCGGAGGTAAAAGATTCGAGTAAAAAAGTTAGGTTGGTACCATTTGTATTTAGTACGGTTCAAGCCTACATAATAGAATTTGGAGATAATTATGTTAGATTCTATCGTAACGAAGGTCAAATCCAAAATAGTGCAGGTACTGCAGTCTATGAAGTCGCTAGTCCTTACGATCAAAACGATCTTGCAAATTTGGATTTTACGCAGAGCGCTGACATTCTTTACATTTGTCACCCGGATTACCAAACACGTAAACTCTCGCGTACAGGACATACGCAATGGTCTTTCACAACGCTTAACGCAATTGACGGACCGTGGGGACCAATAAATACAACATCAACAACGTTTACACCCAGTGCTACATCTGGCTCGTTAACTATTACAGCAAGCAGTGTTGCAGGTATAAACGATGGTCAAGGGTTTTTATCGACTGATGTGGGGCGTTGTATTAGAATACTTAGCAATGGCAAGTGGGGATCAGCAAAAATTGATTCAGTCACGTCAACGACTCAAGTGGCTGCCACTACGTATACTGATTTTGATTTTGGCAATACTAGTGCTAGTGATAATTGGAGATTAGGCATTTGGTCTGATACCACAGGTTGGCCTAGAACTGCTACATTCTATCAAGATAGATTATTCTTTGCAAACAATACTAAGCAACCTAATACGGTGTGGGCGTCAGAGTCTGGTAACTTTGAAACATTTAGTCCTACAAATAGAGATGCTGAAGTATTAGATGATTCAGGTCTAGATCTTACATTAGCCACAGACCAAGTGAATGCTATACGTTGGATGTATTCAGGTAAAGCATTACAACTAGGTACTTCTGATGGTCCATTTATAATGTCGTCTGGGTCTGATAACTTAGCACTTACACCAAACAACGTGACGGTAAACAGAGAAACATCTGATGGTGTAGCACAAAAGAAACCTATCGGTGCTGGTAAAGCTACATTATATATTGATAGAACAAGAACTAAATTAAGAGAACTAGCTTATAACTTAGAAGCAGACGGTTTTACCACACCTGATCTTACACTAATAGCTGAACACGTTACAACAGGTAATTTAATAGAGCTAGCTTATACTAGATCTCCTGATAGTTTAGTTTGGGCATTATTAGAAACAGGTGAACTAAGGTGTCTAACTTACGAAAGAGAACAAGATGTTGTTGCTTGGCATAGACATGTCATTGGTGGTGCTAATGTTAAGGTTAAATCTATTGCAGCTATACCGTCATTTGATGAATTACAGGAACAGCTATATATGGTTGTTGAACGTACTATCAATGGTAGTACTAAGCAATATGTTGAGTTTTTAGAGGAAGCATTTGATCAAGCAAAAGGTATGGTACCAGCAGATGCATTTTTTGTAGATTGTGGTTTATCTTACTCAGGCACAGGTGTTTCGTCATTATCTGGATTAGATCATTTAGAAGGTGAAACGGTTAAAGTACTTGTTAATGGTGCTAACCACCCTGATAAAGTTGTATCAAGCGGATCAATATCATTAGACAGAACTGCTACCTCAGCAGCAGTTGGTTTAGCCTATACAGCATTTATAAGAACACTAGATCCTGAAGTACAAACAGAAACAGGTCCTTCACAAGGTAAAACAAGACGTGTTGAAAGAATTACGGTACGTGTAGTTGATACATATAATTTAAAAGCAGGAGTTAATCAAACAGATCTACAAACTATATTTTTTAGAACACCATCTGTTCCTATGGGTTCGCTAGAATTATTTACTGGTGACAAAAGGTTGCTCTTAGAGATGACTCCTAATAGAGCTATGGATATATACCTTCAACATGAAGATCCATTACCTTGTACTATACTAGCTTTAATGTATTCTTTGGTGGTGTCAGAACGATGATTGTAGTACCTTTTGAAAATTGGCATTTAGAATTTATAAAACCAGAATATCCTATATTTAGAGATGGTATAAACTGGGAGCATCAGGCTGTAGCTTTTACATTATATGAAGACGGACATTACTATGCTATCTTTGGCGCAGTACCTCTTTGGCCAGGTAATTATGAAACATTTTTATTTACTGATAAAGAAAAGTTTAAAAACCGTAAATTGCAGTGTATAAAGATATTTAAGCAGCAAGAAAAATTTCTTGTAGATAACTTTAAACCTAGGCGTGCACAAACTACCGTGCCTGTTAGGCATTGCGCTTGGCAGCGGTGGCTAGAGTTTCAAGGTTATGTTAATGAAGGAATAATGAAATGTTTTGGCCCTGATGGTCAAGATCATTATCGTTACGCAAAGGTGTACAATGGGAGCTGAAGTAGCAATTGCAATGATGGTAGTCGGTACGGTTGTATCGGCTTATGGTCAATATCAAGCAGGACAAGCTCAAAAACGAGCACATGAGTATAATGCTAGGATTGCCGAGCAAAATGCACAGATTGCAAAAGATCAAGCTGCGTATGAAGCAGAACGTCAGAAGAAAAGAACTCGTGCTATGCTTGCCAAACAACGGGTTGGCTATGGTGCATCAGGTTTTGTATCAAATACAGGTACTGCTTTAGATATGTTAAGAAACACCATGATGGATGGTGAAATGGATAGAATGGCAATTTTGTACGGTGGTGATGTAGAAGCTGTTAATCAAAGAGCAAAAGCTGCTAGTGAGCGTATGCAAGGTAAAGCTGCAGCTATGTCCGGTAAGTTTGGTGCAGCATCGACACTGCTTAGTGGTGCTGGTTCTGCTGGGTACAAATATAAACAAGGCCAGAGTTTAGGAATGTTTTCATAATGGCAATACGTATACCAAAATATAGTGAGCAAGGCGGCGAAGTTTCATTACCTACTCGTCGTATGACTCCTCTTAGTCCTAGAGAAGTTTATGCAGCTGGTGATATGGGCAGAGCATTACAAAGAGGCGGGGCAGCATTAACAAGGGCAGGTGAGCAAGTATTCGAAGCAGAAAAACAAGATCAAGAAAAGAAAAACAGAATGTGGCTTGTGTCTGCATCTACTGATTTAGAAATGGAAATGACTCAAAAGTCTGAAGAATTAAAATTAAATCAGGTTCCAGGAGATTATATTAGTAACGAGTCATTTGTTAATGGTACTAATAAAAACACTTATACAAATCAAACCATGTCAGCGTTTGAAGGCCTAGTTGATAAAGAAACAGAGAATAAAGACGGAACCAAATCACAACGATATAAAGCTCCTAATGACGCTACAGCTGACATGTGGGAGATGGAAAAAGCCCGTATAAAATCAAAGTATACAATGCAGGCAATGAGGCATGAAGCTGATTTAAGATCTGCTGCTTATGCTGAAATGTTAGAAAATACTTTTACTGATCAGAAAAGCAATGTCTTTGATAATCCTGGTAATTTAGAAACCATGATGAACAAAGTTGATATTTTAGTAGCAGGACAAGATGATCCTAAAACTAAAAAGATAGAAGGTTTCGGTAATAGAATTAGTCCTAAGGCTTTAATAGGTGTAGCTAAAGCACAGAAGACAGAATTAATTAAAGAAGCCTTTAGAGGTCATGCAGTTAAGGAACCATTGAGAACATGGATGATACTTAATGGAGATATAAAAGGTAAAGATGCCGGAGTATTTTCCGGTAAGCTAGGTTTTTTAACAAGCTCAGAGATAGATACTTTAAAAAACTATGCTAAACAAAATATTATTATTGATAATAATAAAAAAATAAAAGTCTTAAGTGAAGGCCATGGCACTAACTTAGTCAAGTTTTCTGCTGGTGAAGAAGCAGCACACCCTGAATTAACTACCCTTGAAAATATACAAGCATCTGTCTATGGTCTTTACGGAGACACAGATAAAGAAATAGAAATAATGTTTAAAATATTTCCTGAGTTAAAAAACAAGGCAGATCAATTAGTACAAACAATGGCTAGTGAAGTTAGGGTAGGTTTAATTACTAAAGAATATGTTAACTTTGCTCATAAGTCAAGTAATGAAGAAGTCATTGGCATGATTAATGATATTGCTGATGCACCTAAACTAGACAAACCTTCGATTAAAAAACTATTTAAAGACATGTTCCCAGATAAAACTGGTTTAATAGAAGGCTTAACTTTAGAAGAAATGGTAACTGCTTTAAATACGTCGGCTACTGCAATGGCAAATGACTTGTCAAAAAGAAGTACTGACTTTGTTTCGTTTGCTAATACTATTGATGCTATTCAACAAATGCCAGAAGGTCCTGAAAAATATGCAGCCATCAAGGCATACGGCGAAGAGGTTGGTCTAAGTATAGTACCAATGTTTAGTAATGATGAGGCAGCAAAGATTGTAGCGTCTGCTAAGGGAATAAAAAATGGAGAACAAGCATCTGCTTGGATGGGAAACCTAGCACAAAAATTTGGCGATAACCCTGAAACACTAGATATAGAAGGCAAAGAATTATTTGATCTTGCTTGGCATCAGCTTACCACTATGAATAATGGCTTAGGGTCTAAATGGCAACTCATGGGTCTATTTCATGGCTCACCAGAGGCAATGGTCTTTGGTAGTGCAGCACTAGCAGATACTGAGGACTTAATAAATATTATTAAAAGTAAAGGTCAGCCGTTGACCTCTAAAAAGATGATTACAGATGCTATAGCAACTAATGGTAATATAAAAGACTTTTTACAATCAATAACTGGCGGCGTGTTTGGCAGAGAAGGTTTTGAATCAGACGCTATCAACATGGTTGTTAATGCTGTACTGATGGATATGAACCAAAATAATAACTCAGTTTCAGAATCAGTGTCTGCTGTGGGTAATATGTTAAATAATTCTCCACTTCAATTTAGCTACGAAAAAGACGAGTTTGCTTTTTATATACCACTTGGTGCTAAAGATAATAATGGTAATGCTATAAATGCAGCAGTAGTTTCAAATAACCTATATGCTTTATCTGAGAATAAAGAGAATATGGTAGAATTTTTACAAAATGAAGGTTTATATATCCCGGGTTCAACATCAGCCATTGTCAACGCAGATAGTGAAATGACAACTAATTACTTTGCTAATTACTTGGTAGAGCATGGTAGGTTTGTGATGAACGATTCGGGGGACGGTGTGATGCTGGCTTATCCAGCATTGTATGGGGCGGATGCTAGTTCATCTGGGAGCGGGTTCTTAATTCCTGTAGTAATACAGCAAGGCGATAAGCGTGTACCATTTAGTATACCGTTTAGTGCTTTAAATAAATTTACTAAAGATAGTATTATAATGGGTGATAATTCTGTAGCTCATATATTAGGTAAAGAATATAAAGGAAATGATAAGTTTTAATGAAGTTAACATTTAATCAAACTAACAATAGTGCTGTAAATGACGTAATGGGTCTTGACATGCTTTCTGCGCATGGTGACTCTGTTACTGATATGGCACAAATACGTGGTAGTAGATTTACTGGCGGTAACTCTATTGATCGTATGTTAGAGCTAAATAATGTTAGGACTTATACAGAATCTAGTTATGAACAACGTCAAGATTATGACAATGTAATTGCTCAGCATGGTAAAAGAAAAATAGCTAGACATGGTTCAGCTAGATATGGTGCTGCTAAACTGCCTTTTACTTCTGAAGATCTAGAAAGAAATTACCCAGGTTTTAACGAAGAAGAAATAAAATTTATTGAACCTGAAGAAGCAAATGAAAAGTACGGCATTGATGGTCAACTTAAATTTGATGAGCCAGTATCTAATCTTGAAGCATATATTTTAAAACAAAGAAAAGAAGAAGAAATAAAATTTAATTATGTTTTAGATAAGGCATACGGTTCTCAGTTTTGGAAAGGTATGGGCATAGAAATGGGCATGGCTTTGCTAGACCCAGTAACTTTACCTTTAATGTTTATACCACCACTTGGCGGTGCAAAAGTATTATCAGCATTAGGATTACAAGGAGCTAAGTCATTTGCTGGTAGATCAGCTGGACGATTAGTAACCGGTGGTATGGCTGGTTTCTATGGTTCTGTAGCTGTTGAGCCACTTATCTATAGTGCTGCACAACAAGAGCAAGCACAATATGGCGCAGTACAATCATTTTTTAATATAGCTTTTGGTACATTAGCCGGCGGCGGTTTGCACATGAAGTTTGGTGCAATAGCAGATGGCGTAAGACATATTAAAGCTAGACGTCACTTAGCTGCATTTGATACTGCAGTTAAACAAAGTGCTGAAGGTAAAAATGTAGAAGTAACTCCTATAGCTCACGGTTCAGACGAACCTACATTTACGACACCTAAAAATAATATTGAAGGTAATGCTGGTAAACCAGGTGATCAACCTAATCAGCCAAGACAAAATGTAACTAAAGGTGATTCAACACAACCACACCAGCCAGGTACTACAAAAGAATATGCACCTCATAAAAATGGCGATGAGTCATTAGCATTAATTAGGCAAGGTGAAAAAGGAATTAAACTTTCCTCAGTTAAATTAAAAAGAGCTATGGCAACAAAAGAATACGAAGAAGCAGTAGCTACAGCAAAAGCAAAAAATCTAGAGCAAAAATTAGCATTTAGGATTAAGACGAAGAATGGTGACTTTGTAGTTGTAAGACAAAAGCAAGGAGAGTCATTAAGATTATTTGATAGTGACTCAATGGCAGGAGCTCCTGGCGAGACAGCAGTCATAGGAGAGAAGATGCATAGGTCATTGCTTATGCATGGTGTCGACATGGCTGCTGCTGATCTTAATTACACAGGTAGTGTTAAATTACAGGATGGTACTATTCACCATGTTATGAGTATTGAGGGTGTAGACTTTAATCCTAAAATGAATCAAAATAATGTGGTTGTTGCACCAGGCTATGAAGTTGCTAAGATGTTTCAAGGTGACCCGGCTATCTCATTATTTAGTAGTAATATAAAAGGTGGTAAAAATGCTATACTTGACGAATACTCTAAATTTGATGAAGGAGATTTTTTAAATGATGTTGAAGGTCAAAAACCATATTTTGACGAGCAAATATTAAATGATAACTTACAACAAACCGGTACGCAAGCAGGTACACAAAAAGGTGGCTTCTACAAAGACATGGCCACAGGTGATGAGTTTTACGTTAAATATCCAGAAAACGTTGAACTTGCAAAAAACGAATTTATTGCTGCTACGCTCTACCGCGAGTTTGGTGTACCATTCCCGTTGACTAGATTAGTCGGTGATGCACAAGGAAATATAGTCGGTGTTGCATCAAAAATAATTCCAGGTGCTAAAATGATTACACCTGACGATTTTGTAAAATTACCTAGTGGTGTAAGAGAACAATTTGCAGGTCATGCTTTAGTTGACATGTACCTTGGTAACTGGGACGTAGTTGGTA